>Ga0209287_10000744_pt1 | contig 18023 bp, 13 predicted proteins | sample PPLLak3cmMay2015_2_FD_187255 | JGI IMG/M metagenome (GOLD analysis project Ga0209287, IMG submission 187255) | Freshwater sediment microbial communities from Prairie Pothole Lake near Jamestown, North Dakota, USA - PPLs Lake P8 Core (1) Depth... | ecosystem: Environmental > Aquatic > Freshwater... | reverse complement strand
CACCGTCCCAGTTAACGGTATACCCGTTGCTGAATGAATAATCAATGATCTCTATCATCTCATCAAGAGGGACATTGTAAAATCCGGCCATAGACCAGTTATCAGGTACTTCAAGAATACCCTGTGCGTAGAACGGAAAGTGAGTAAATGAAGTTATCTGAACATAATCATCAGGTTTTATTCCCAGGGTTGCCGCAAAGGTTTTCGGAGTATACTCCGTACCTTTGTAAGTAAATGATCCGGGATATTTTCCGAGATACGTATCGAGAACTGCACTTACGATTTCCTGGTACTGTTTGCTTTCATTTTTACGTTTGACCGGTACAGCAGCGACAGAATTAATGAATTCCTGAAGTTCACTGTGATTATGAGTCGGAGAGCCGTAGTTCAACCCGGAGTATACTTCATCAGGTACTATACCATATTCTGTAAAGACTCTCATCCAGTCGTGTGACAGGCTTCCCGGGCCGGTGTTGCCGGTTCCTCTCCGGAGGTAATTATCTTTAAGCCGGTCAATGTAATTCTGTCGTACAACATACATTTCCGACAGGTCGTATTCGCCTTTTCCCATCCTTAAGAGTTCAGATTCTATGAATGAACTCGTGGAGAAGCACCAGCAGGTGCCTGTGGCCGACTGGTTTTTCACCGGAGTGGCTTTAAGGTCAACAACAGGAGTGAAAACATAACCCTGCTGAACCTCAGGTTGCGGCGATCCTGAATTCTTTTTCTGTGCACTCAGTGGCAATATAGTGGCCACCATAATTACAGCAGTTAAAAGGCGTATTTTCATGTGATTTTGTTTTAAAGTGTTATTTATGTGATAAGGATAATAGTATTTATAAAGATATAAAAGTCCTTTTGAAGTTCATCTAAGAGTCGGATAGAAGGCACCTTCGATATGGTCGATTTCAGGTACATTGTCTTTCATTATAACGGTGATCACATCAAAACGGCTCTCCTTATCAACATTATTCCATTTGATATAATTATCAGCTGCGAATATTATTGATCTCTGTTTTTCCCTGGTCACGGCACTCTTCGGATCTTCCATGAAGTCTTCTGAACGTGTTTTGACCTCTGCAAACACAATAAAATCACGATTTTCGGCAATGATGTCAATTTCGATCCTGCCCGATCTCCAGTTCTGTCGCAGAATCCTGTAGCCGGCTTTTTTAAGATGTGCCACTGCAGCTTCTTCTCCTTTCCTGCCAAGATCGTGAGACTCTGCCATCAGATTTCGATTAATTTATTTTTGATTGCAAACAGTATAAGGCTTGCAGTGTTTTTTGAATTGGTCTTGCCCAGAAGGTTTGCCCGGTGCTTATCGACGGTCCTTTTGCTGATAAACAATGTATCGGCGATCTCCTGGTTGGAGAGGCCTTCACAAATTTTGTGAAGCACTTCCTTTTCTCTTTTTGAAAGATTGGCTGATTTGCTTTCAAGCTCACGGTGCTTGATCTTCTGGATAACGTGGTAAAGGAGTTCCTGTGAGAAGTAACTTCCTCCCTTTATTACCGTGAGGATTGCCTCCCTGACTTCCGCGATGTCAGAATCCTTGAGCAGGAATCCTTTTGCTCCCGAATCCACCATCTTGTAATAATATTCTTCTTCGCCATACATTGAGAGGGCGATGATGCTTATAGAAGGACATATCTTCAGGCCTCTCCTTGTTGCTTCGATCCCGTCCATCTCCGGCATGTTGATATCCATCAGGGCAATGTCGGCCGGGGTTGTTTTAAGCAGCTTCAGGAAATCTTCACCATTGGAAGCCTCTCCTGCGACTTCAAATTCCGGGAAAGAGCTTAGCAGTATCTTCAGCCCGTTTCTGAAGAGCTGATGATCATCGGCTATTATGATCTGGATTTTCTTCATTTACGAATTTTCATCAATTACCTTGATCAGTGCTGTAGTCCCCTTTCCGGCAGAACTTTCAAGGATGAAGACTCCTTCGACCGATTTCACGCGCGTCTCAATGTTGGAAAGCCCCATACCCTTGTTATCTTCCCTGCTGAGCGCTGATGTATCAAAGCCCCTGCCGTTATCAGAGTACTGCAAGGTAACAAATTTTTCGTGCTTATGAAGCTCTATCTCTATCCGGGATGCTCCCGAATGGCGGATTGAATTGTTAATTAATTCACAGACAGCACGATATAGTACTACTTCCTTGTCATTTTCAAGACGCTGGTTCTCCATGTTAGACTTGAAATCGATTTCAACAGCTCCTGTCTGGCTGATCTTTGTTGTAAAGGCGCTTATCGCACTGGCCAGTCCGAAATTTGAAAGCACATGGGGGCTGAGGTTGTTTGACACATCCTTTATCGCATTGAGCGCCTCCATTACCAGATGGTTTGTATTGTTGAGGATATCTGTGCCGGCAGTGTCCTTCACTTTGTCATTCAACGAGGATAGTGACATCTTTACAGTGGAAAGTATAGGTCCGAGACCATCGTGAAGGTCCTTCGCAAAACGCCTTCTTTCATTTTCCTCGGTGTTTATAATTGCATTTAAAACCCTTCTTTCTGTTCTCACCCGGTCCATTTCAGCTCTTTTCAGGGAATAAAATATTTCCCGGATAAGAACCACCCCGACGATTATCATGAATGAAACAAGAACTCCGATCCACTCATCAATCATCTGCCATGTGTAGGAGGGCGTTCCCCTGAAATACTCAAAAAGCTGAATGATCTTCCTTACTGCCATAAAGACAAATGACAGCGAGAGCAGGATCCAGGAGAGCCTGTATTTTGTCATTTTTATAAATCCGAGGGCGATTGAAGCTGCGATTATCTGCAGGACGATTGAGATGATCAGGGCGACCAGGCGTACCATAGCGGGGGTATTAATATTGTACAAAAATAGCAGGAATTTTCAATAAGGAGCACCGACCCCCGACCGCACTGACGCGGCCACCCCCTGAAGCCCTTTGTACCCTTCCCTGCGTCCACGTACCCACCCCTTTTATCGCTCCCCTGCAGGCTGGCTCCTCGCTAAAATAGCTCGCCGAGCTATTTCTATACGCTCGGCCCTCTGCTGTCGCAAGGAGGGGGCCGGGGGGTGGGTACATGTGACTTAAGGGTGGGGTTGGGGGGTTTGTGCCTTTTTGTTTACCTTTGACACCTCTGATTTTTAGAAATGTCGGCGATATATAATATAGGTATATACCTGCTCACCGGAATGGCTTATCTGTTATCCCCTTTTAACAGGAGGATAAAGCTCTGGAGGGAAGGAAACAGGAACTGGTTTGAGATTCTCAGGAGCAAAATAAGTGCAGGGGAGAGATATGTATGGGTGCACTGTGCATCACTGGGGGAGTTTGAACAGGGGAGACCGGTAATTGAAGCGATAAAAAAAGAGAAGCCGCACGTGAAGATCGTTCTTACTTTCTTTTCACCGTCAGGCTATGAGGTAAGGAAGAATTACCGGATGGCCGATATTATCTGCTATTTGCCTCCTGATACTCCGGTCAATGCGGGGCGATTCATAAAAATGGTCGATCCGGCGGTAGTGATATTTGTCAAATATGAATTCTGGTATAACTATTTATCGCTTCTTGGAGAGAGGAAGACACCTTTATATCTGATCTCCGGTATTTTCAGCAGCGATAAGCATTTCTTCAAATGGTACGGGGGTTTCTTCCGCAGGATACTTCATAATTTCACATGGTTCTTTGTCCAGGATCAGAGCTCCCTTGAACTGCTGGGAAGGATCGGATTTCAGAATGTGACTGTTGCAGGCGACACAAGGTTCGACAGGGTGGTTGAAATAGCAGGAGGTGCCAGGGGCATTGAGCAGATTGAACACTTCCGCGGGAGTGAAAAGCTGTTCCTTGCGGGAAGCAGCTGGAGGCAGGATGAAGAGATAATAACCGGGTACATCAACAGGAATCCGGGGCGAATGAAATGGATCTTTGCTCCTCATGAGATCGATCCCGGAAATATTGAACGGCTCACCAGGCTTCTCAGGGTCAAATATGTTAAGTTTTCTGAGTACACTGAAAATGACTCGGATGCAAGAGTAATGATAATCGACAATATTGGAATGCTCTCATCGGCATACAGGTATGCTGCCATTGCTGCTGTAGGAGGCGGATTCGGAAGGGGGATCCATAATATACTTGAGCCTGCATGCTGGGGAATCCCTGTTATTTTCGGACCCGTGCACCGGAAGTTCCGGGAAGCAGTTGAGATGATAAAGCTGGGAGGGGCATTTTCGTTCAGCGACCATGGCAGTTTTGAGGATATTATGGAGACTCTTTTAAATGATAAAAACGTTTACAGGCGTTCTGCAGAAACTGCAAAAAAATATGTAGCTGAAAACGCCGGAGCCACCCATAAAATCATGCAGGGAATCACCTGAAAAGATGTTAACAAAACATGCTCATAATTTGTTGACAACTATCTTTTTTAAAATTCAGCAACATCCTTCAAAGAGAAGTAAATTGCAAACCCTGATTTAACTGAATCGTAATATTTTTGTTATCAGGTTATCAGTTAAATACGATATTCTTGTGAAAATATTATTAATCCTTAATCCTATTTCTATGATGAAACTATTAAAACAGACATTTGCGATGATGCTGTTCATGTTCGTCTCTGTCGGGTTGTTCGGACAGGGATCGACAACATCATCGATGAGCGGCAAGATTGCTGATGCACAGGGAGAAGCCCTTGCAGGAGCATCGATTGTCGCAACACATGTGCCTTCGGGATCAATGTATGGCGCAACGGCCAACAACCAGGGATTGTTCTCAATCCAGGGTATGCGTCCCGGCGGTCCCTACAAAATTGAAGTATCCTTTATAGGATTCTCAAAGAAGACCTTCACTGATGTAAACCTTCTGCTTGGCGAGACTTTCATCCTCAATACCGGTCTTACTGAATCAAGTACGGAGCTCAATGAGGTAGTTGTTGTTGGAACCAAGCCCAGCGCCTTCAATACGGAGAAAATGGGTGCCAGCTCAAACATCAACAAGCAGGATATGATTCTTATCCCTTCCCTGAACCGAAGCCTGGGAGACTATACAAGGCTTTCTCCGTATTCAACCGGAGGCGGTTCATATGTTGGCCGCGAAGCCTATAACACCAACGTCACTGTTGACGGTGCAAACTTCAATAATAACTTTGGTCTTTCCGGAACAAATATGCCCGGTGTCTCAGGTGAGCCTATCTCAATGGAATCCATTGAAGAGATTCAGGTTGCCATTGCACCATTTGATGTCCGCCAATCGAACTTCACCGGTGCCGGAGTTAACGCCATTACAAAAAGCGGAACCAACACCTTCAGAGGATCTGTTTATGGATTTTATAGGGACCAGAGTTTCAGCGGGAAGAAGATCCGCGATACAGAACTTACAGTATCCGAGTCTGCAAAACAGGCATATGGCTTCACCCTGGGCGGTCCGATTATCAAGAACAAACTCTTCTTCTTTCTGAGCGGTGAAAAAGAGAATACCCTCACCCCGGGCAACACCCTCCTGGCGCTTGCTCCCGGCAGGGATCCTTTAACGGACCTGAACGTTAATACAAGAGTCACCGCTGACAGCCTCCAGCGGTTTTCTCAGGTGCTTCTTAATAATTTCGGTTATGAAACAGGGCCCTATGAAAGCTGGGGCGGTGACAATGAAAAGAACAACAAGATCCTTCTCAAGCTCGACTGGAACATAAGCAAGGATCACAAATTCACTATCCGCTATAACTTCTCCGAGAGCTCAAACGTTTCGAGACCAAGCAGCAGCGGTGATGCACGACCTTCAATATCAACAGGCCGTCACAGCCGCACAGGCGGCATGTCGTTTGAAAACGCCCAGTATTTCAACTCAAACAAACTCCATTCAATAACGGGTGAACTCAACAGCCGCTTCGGCGAGATTTCAAACAAGTTCCTTGTAGCATACACAATATACAAGCAGCCGCGTGCCAGCGACAGCGAAGTATTTCCTTTCGTTGATATCATGTTTGGAAATGCAGCAGTGGGTGATGTACAGATGTCGGCAGGTTATGAGCTGTTCACCTACAAGAACCGCGTTGACAACAACACTCTGATTCTTACTGATAATGTGACCTATCAGCTTGATAAACATAACCTGACGTTTGGTTTATCTTATGAACACCAGTATTTTGCAAACAGTTACCTGAGACAGGGATCGGCATATTACAGGTTCCAGGACCTTGCTTCATTTGAAAGATATATAAGTGGCGCAGGCGTTGACGGTACATACAATGACAATCATGACCCCATAGCTTTCGCTTACACATACCCGATCAACAACTTCACAACTCCTATTGCAGAACTCTCATTCGGCCAGTTCTCAACTTATCTGCAGGATGAGTACAGCGTGCTTGACAACCTGAAGGTTACCGGCGGTGTTCGTATTGATCTTCCGATGTACCTTGACGGAGCTCTTGACAATCCTGCACTTAACGGGCTGACATTTGCAGCCGGCGAAGAAGTTGATCTTTCAACCTGGCCGAAAGCCAAGGTTCTCTGGTCGCCTCGCCTCGGATTCTCATATGATGTCTTTGGCGACAAGTTCCTTAAGATCCGCGGCGGTACTGGTATCTTCACGGGCCGTATCCCGTTTGTATGGTTCACCAACCAGCCCACGAACAGCGGTATGATCCAGTACCAGCTTGTTATAAGTGCATCAGGCGGTGCAGCCAGCAGGACCCAGCTGTCAAGGATCCCGTTCGAACCTGATGCAACCCAGCTTCTGAGCAACAGCGCCATTACTGATATCTTCCCGCAGTCGAACGTTGCCGGAGGAAGGATCGCTGCAATTGACAAGGATTTTGAACTGCCCCAGGTATGGCGCACAAGCCTTGGCTTTGACTTCAAGCTCCCGCTCGACATGGGACTTACTCTTGAAGGAGTTTACACCAAGGACATCAACGCGATACAGTTTGAAAACATCAACCTCCAGCCGGCAGCCGGAACCTATGTGGTTGGTGATCAAACACTGCCCTACTGGTCGAACAATACAAATGCCACCAAGTATATAACATACAGCACCGTTCCGGCAGATTACCATGCTTACACTGATGTGGTAATAATGAGAAACACGAATAAGGGCCAGGGCTATGCAATATCTGCCCAGCTTGACCTTCCGAGGGTGCATGGATTTGCAGGGATGATAGGTTATTCAAGAAGCTGGAGCGAGGAAGTCACCGGAAAATCAGGATCTGATCCGTTCTCGGCATGGCAATACAGGCAGATCACTCGTGAACTGAACTCTGATGAGCTTGGACTTTCCTACAATAACACTCCTCACCGGATGGTTGCATCCCTGAGCTATACTATTGAATATGCCAAGTATTTTGCTTCGGCATTGTCATTCTTCTTCAACGGATATCAGGGTGATGCTTATTCATACATCTACAGCGGTGATGCAAACGGAGACGGAACATCGACCCATGAACTGATGTATATTCCGGCAGAGCAGGATGACTTCATCTGGACCTCGCAGGCTGATGCCGATGCTTACTTTGCATTCGCAGCCCAGGATCCTTACCTGAGCAAGCATGAAGGCGAATTCATGCTCAGGAATGGTGCTTACAGGCCGTGGCAGAGCCGTCTTGACATGCGTTTCATGCAGGAGTTCAAGCTAAAGGTGAAAGAGCAGGATAACAAGCTGCAGTTCACGGTTGATGTCATCAACTTCATGAACCTGTTGAGTTCAAGCTGGGGCCTTAATCAGAGCGTGGTTACAACATCTCCCCTTATCAGAACAGGAAGAGATGCTGCTACCGGCAGAATGATTGTCAGCATGAGGCAGATCGGAGGAGAATATGTCACAAAATCGTTCCAGGACCCAAGCTCTGTTGCAGGAACATGGGGTATTCAGCTGGGACTTAAATATCTGTTCAACTAATAATCCGGCATAAATCCAAAACCCCGGAAAATCTCTCCGGGGTTTTTTATTTTCACAGGTGAAAGGTTTCATTTTGCAAATTTTTTTAATAAGCAGATTATTAATCACTTTACTTTGATCAATTGATCCAAAAGAAAAAGTAAAATCATAAACTATTGAAAATCAGCAGAAAAGAAATAGTTAATAACTCTACCATCAAATGTTGATAAACTTAAAATTTTTGTCTTGCATCGAGCTTAACGCTTGTCTAATTTAGCAACTACCCGCTTTAAAAATCAGTGGTCGTTTAATCCTATTATAATCAGGGAATAACAGAATATCGAATTGAACATGGGAGATCTTTTTGTCCAGGAATCAGTTATTGCATCTGAGAAATCGAAAGATGAACAGGAGGCAGCCGGAGCTCAGAATAAAACTGAGACGAAGAAAATTTCGAAACCTGTTTATTCTCATGATGAAGCTGTGACTGCAAGTATTGAGTACTTCAGGGGCGATGAGCTTGCTGCAAGGGTATGGGCAAACAAGTATGCTCTGAAGGATTCTTACGGTAATATGTATGAAAAGACCCCCGACGATATGCACCATCGCCTGGCAAGGGAGATCCACAGGATAGAGCTCAAATATAAAAATCCGCTCCCGGAAGATCTTATATATGATGTTCTCAGGGATTTCAGGTACATAGTTCCTCAGGGGGGCCCGATGACGGGTATCGGCAATGACTACCAGATTGCTTCGCTTTCAAACTGCTTTGTGATCGGTAACGACGGATCGTCAGATTCCTACGGCGGCATAATGAAGGTCGATCAGGAGCAGGTACAGCTGATGAAACGACGCGGAGGCGTTGGCCATGATCTGTCGCACATCCGTCCGCAAGGGACCCCTGTGCTGAACAGCGCCCTCACATCAACCGGCGTCGTTCCGTTCATGGAACGATATTCCAACTCGACCCGCGAAGTCGCACAGGACGGAAGACGGGGAGCCCTGATGCTTTCAATATCGATAAAGCACCCGGATTCAGGCAAGTTCATTGATGCCAAGCTCGAGAGCGGAAAAGTTACCGGCGCAAATGTCTCGGTAAAGATCACCGATGAATTCATGAATGCCGTTGAAGAAAATAAAGTTTTCCGGCAGCAGTATCCCATTATTTCCGATAAACCGAAATTCATTAACGACATCGATGCAAACCAGCTCTGGAAAAAGATTATACACAACGCCTGGAAATCAGCAGAACCGGGTGTTCTATTCTGGGATACCATAATAAGGGAGAGCGTCCCTGACTGTTATGCCGACCTCGGTTTTGCAACAGTCTCAACAAATCCCTGCGGCGAAATACCCCTCTGCCCCTACGACAGCTGCAGGCTTCTTGCCATCAACCTTTACAGCTATGTGAATAATCCCTTTACGGCACAGGCTGAATTTGATTTCGAGTTGTACAGGGAACATGTCGGCCTGGCCCAGAGGATGATGGATGACATCATCGATCTCGAGATTGAAAAGATCGATTCAATCCTTGCAAAAATTGAGGCCGACCCTGAGCCCGATGAGCTAAAAATAGTTGAGAGAAACCTCTGGACGAATATAAAGAGAAAATCCCAGGAAGGAAGGAGAACAGGAATAGGGATCACAGCCGAAGGGGACATGCTTGCAGCACTTGGACTGCGTTACGGAAGCGAGGAGGCGACAAGTTTCTCGGTCGAAGTACATAAGACGCTTGCTCTGGAAGCATACAAATCATCAACCTACCTTGCCAAGGAAAGAGGTCCGTTCACAGTATTCAACGCAGAACGCGAAAAGAACAATCCGTTCATTTTAAGGATGAAGGAGGCCGATCCTGTCATGTATAGCAATATGGTTAAATTCGGACGGCGTAATATAGCCCTTCTTACAATTGCCCCCACCGGAACAACCAGCCTGATGACACAAACAACATCAGGAATAGAACCTATCTTCTCTGTCTTTTATAAACGCAGAAGGAAAGTGAATCCCAATGACAAAGATGTGACGGTCACATTCAGGGATGAGGTAGGTGATTCATGGGAAGAGTTCTACGTTTTCCACCATAAGTTTGTCGAATGGCTCAGGTTAAACGGTTATAATCCCGATGAGCTCAAGCAGATGAATGACCATGAGATCGGCGAGATAGTAGCAAAGTCGCCCTATTACAAAGCTGCAGCTAATGATGTCGACTGGATAGCCAAGGTAAAGATGCAGGGCGCTATCCAGAAGTGGGTCGATCACTCCATAAGCGTAACGATTAACCTGCCCGCTGATGTTAAGGAAGAACTGGTGAGTAACCTTTATATGACAGCCTGGAAATCGGGATGCAAGGGAGCAACAGTATATCGCGACGGCTCCAGGGATGGCGTTCTTATAACCGGTAAACCTGAAACCACCAGGGAGAGGCCGAAACGCCCGAAAGTGCTGGAATGTGATGTTATCAGGTTCAATATAAACGAAGAAAAATGGGTGGCATTCGTAGGCCTCAAAGACGGGAAACCATACGAGATATTCACCGGTATTGCCGACGAGGAAATATTCCCTATACCGAGAAGCATAGTAAAAGGCCAGATAATAAAAACCAGGAATGAAGAGGGCAAGACCAGGTATGATTTCCAGTATACCGACAAATACGGATACAAGAAAATCATTGGCGGACTGTCACACACTTTTCAGCCCGAATTCTGGAATTATGCCAAACTTATTTCCGGAGTGCTTCGCCACGAGATGCCTATAGCCGATGTTGTCAACCTAATCCAGTCGCTGAACCTCGACAGTGAATCTATCAATAACTGGAAGAATGGGGTGGAACGCGCTCTTAAAAAATACATCCCTAATGGTACCAAAGCCAAGGGAAAATGCGAATGCGGTTCTCATAACCTCGTTTACGAGGAGGGGTGCCTGATCTGCAAGGACTGCGGCTCATCCAAGTGCGGATGATCTGGGGATATTTGATTTTTCATCATTCTTATCCTTATAAATAAAGATGATATTGTGATAAAAGTGAATTGAAACAATATTCTTATCAAAGTATGTTGGCTGATAGCCTGATATTAGAAATTCCCTGTGGTTCAGACAGTCGGTCAGTTTCTTGAAAAAATTCATTGATGTGGCAGGATTGTCAAGGTTGCTGCTGTCACCTCCATATTCCGGCCAGTAGGATGTATTGGTGTCTTCAATAACATATATTCCTCCGTCATTCAGTTTCGGGAACAGGATCCTGAAGGATTCAATAACGTGTTCATTCAGATGACTGCCGTCGTCGATAATAATGTCCAGTGGACCTGTTTCTTCACAAACCTTGTTAAGAAAGTCTTTATCAATCTGGCTTCCCTGAAAAATCTTTATTCTTTCTTCCTGAAGAGCAGATTTATCGTAAATATCAATGGAATATATATTCCCGAACGGGAAATATTTCTTCCACATTCTTAATGATTTTCCACCTGAAAAGGGTTTTTCATAACCTCCGACACCGATTTCGAGCAGATTTACCTTCTTATCCCTGAATCTGTCAAAATGCAACTGATAATGAGGTGTATAGTAGTGAGTTCCTATTTTATCAGTTCCGTAGATCCTGCCTAACTTATCAAGATCATCTGTGGCATCTTTTGCCCTGACTTCTTTAACAGGGTTTAAGATTTTATTTTTAATTTTCCGGAACCTGTCAATCGTTTTCATTTACTATAAGGGATTTTATTCAAATGATGGTTTTTGCATTACGGCACATAATATATGTCCTCTGTCTTTACACACAAAAACACCGGAACTAAACAATTCTCTTGATTTTCCGTAAACCTTTTTAAAGAATCTCCTCATGTTTCCGGCCACTCTGTGCAGAACCGGTAATTTAATCAAAATCACTTGTGTATAGGTTTTAAACCTGCTTTCCGGCCTGCTCTTCTTAATTAATACCCCTTCACTGTCAAAGAAAGGTTCAGGAAGACGGTTTGCCTGAAAAGACCGTGCAGCAACTATTTGATAGTTAATTTTGTAATAATTCCGGAAGTTTATAAAACTGATATTGACATCAAGCTTTTCGGCAATATAAGTCATTGAATCCTCACTCAGCCACCAGCAATGAACAGGGGGAAGGTCCGACGCCCATATCACTTCCCGCGGATAAAACGATTTGTTTGGAGTTGTAATTATGGTCCTGCCGCCCGGCTTAAGCAGCTTTACTATTGATTTAATAAATTCCATGGGATTACTGACGTGTTCTAATACTTCAGTTAATATTACTATATTGATTGATTCAGGGGCAAGCCTTGAATATTCAAATAAATCGCCGCAGATAAAATGGTCGCCAAAATTTTTTATTGCCCGGCTGACTGCTGTCTGAGACACATCCATACCTGTGACATTATAGCCTGCCTCAATTAATGAATAAGTCAAATAACCCAAACCACTGCCTATTTCCAGGATTTTTGCTGAGGTTTTGTCAGCTACATACATTGCCAGGGCTTCCCTGACGCTCCAGTAATCTTCGTGGCTCTCTGCGAGGTAATCCAGGGGTCTTGATACTTTCTTTATAATCCTTGCATACCTCCAGTACCGGCTGTATCCGGGGACCCTGTCCCCGTTTTTATAAATATTTTCATAAATTACAGAGGTGTCTTCCCCTGGTAAAGAAAAGGCAGAATTGCATACAGGGCAATGATATATCTTATAAGTATTTGGTTTCTGGTAACCGGGGTATTCATTATGTTTTAAACTGGCTTTTCCCCCGCAAAGAAGACATTCTGTTTCATTATTTCTCATACATACTTTCCAGTCTACTTTTTCAAGATACCTAATTCTTTTCCGATCTTACCGAATGCCCCGATTGCCTTATCGAGATGTTCTGTTTCATGTGCTGCTGAAAGCTGAACTCTTATTCGAGCCTGTCCTTTGGGAACGACAGGATAATAGAATCCGATTACATAGATACCCTCATCAAGAAGCTTTGCAGCAAATTCCTGGGATAGCCTTGCATCATAAAGCATAACAGCACAGATTGCCGATTTGGTTGGTTTGATGTCAAAACCGAGACTTGTCATTCTGCTGATGAAGTACTCTGAGTTCCTGTGAAGCTTGTCCTGGAGTGTGTTGGTTTTGGTCATCATATCGACCAATTTTATTCCGGCAGCTGCAACGAGCGGAGGGATGGAATTTGAGAAAAGATATGGACGTGACCGTTGCCGGAGAAATTCGATAATCTCCTTTCTGCCGGTTGTGAATCCGCCTATTGCGCCGCCAAATGCCTTTCCAAGAGTTCCTGTTATGATCTCCACCTGTCCCATGATATCGTATAATTCGGTTACGCCCCTGCCTGTCTCGCCGACTACTCCTGCAGAATGGGATTCATCGACCATAACCATTGCATTATAAAGATTTGCCAGCTCAACAATTTTTTTCAGGGGAGCGACATTCCCGTCCATAGAAAAAACACCGTCTGTGACAATCAGGCGGAATTTTTGTTCCTGAGCCAGCTGCAGTTGAGTTTCAAGATCTTCCATATCGGCATTTTCGTACCTGTAGCGCTGGGCTTTACAGAGCCTGACGCCGTCAATTATTGAAGCATGGTTCAATGCATCGGATATTATGGCATCTTCGCTTGTAAGAAGGGGTTCAAACACACCACCGTTGGCATCAAAGCATGCTGCATACAGGATAGTATCTTCGGTATTAAAAAAACCCGCTATTTTTTTTTCGAGCTTCTTATGGAGATCGGTTGTTCCGCAGATGAAGCGTACAGATGACATTCCATAACCATGATCGTCGAGAGCTCTTTTTGCTGCTTCGATAAGATCCGGATTATTTGAAAGGCCAAGATAATTATTGGAGCAGAAATTCAGGACTTTCCGACCTGTATCAAGTTCAATCTCAGCTCCCTGAGGTGAAATAATAACACGTTCGTTTTTAAAAAGACCGGCCTCTTCTATTTCCTTAAGCTGGTTTGCAAGATGATCTTTAAAAGCAGTATACATGTATTTTTTTACATTCCGTATTTTGCGGTGATCTGTTCTTTTGTCAGGCCCAGGATCTCATATTTTTTGCCGACTTTAATAAAGGCATTCAATGCTTTCTCAAGGTGATGTGTCTCGTGTCCGGCCGAGATCTGTGTTCTTATTCTTGCCTGTCCGTTCGGAACCACCGGGAAGAAAAATCCGATAGCATATATACCTTCGTTGTAGAGATCTTTTGAAAAATCCTGGGATAGTTTTGCATTGAACAGCATAACAGGAATAATTGGGCTGTTTCCTTCCTTTATAATAAATCCTGCTTCGGTCAATCCTTTTCTCCACCAGGCAGCATTTATTTCAAGTTTATCGCGCCTTTCGGTGCTTGAAGAGAGGATATCAAAAACCTTCAGCACTCCTGCGATAATTACCGGTGATATTGTATTGGAGAACAGATATGGCCGGGCTCTCTGCCTGCACATCTGGACTATTTCCTTTCTGCCCGACACACATCCCCCGGAAGCACCGCCAAGTGCTTTACCAAATGTGGTGGTAATAATATCAATTTTACCGATCGCGTTGAAATATTCATGCGTTCCACGTCCTGTTCTGCCAATAAATCCTGAAGAGTGAGAATCATCAACAAGGATCATGGCATCATATTTTTCACAAAGTTGTACCATTTCATCAAGCTTTGCCAGGTCGCCATCCATCGAGAATACCCCGTCGGTTATCACCAGCTTGATTCTTTTATCAGCATGAAGCTGAAGCTTCTCTTCGAGATGCTCCATATTGGAATGTTTAAAAGTATCATGCTGTGCGCTGCATAATCTCATACCGTCGATTATCGATGCATGGACAAGCCTGTCAGATATCATTATATCCTCGCTTGTAAGAATAGCTTCAAAGACTCCTGCATTTGCATCCATGCATGAAGGGAAAAGGATTGTGTCCTCGGTGCCAAGAAACTCAGTAACCCTGTTTTCAAGTTCCCTGTGAATATCCTGGGTCCCGCAGATAAAGCGAACAGACGACATACCGTAGCCTCTTTTTTCAAGCCCTTCATGAGCAGCCTTAAGCACCTCAGGATGACTTGATAATCCAAGATAGTTGTTAGAACACATGTTGATTACTTTCCTGACACTGGCTCCCGAAGGAAATTCCACCTCGATATCAGCTGCCTGGGAAGAATGAATAAACCTTTCTTCCTTATAAATGCCTGCATTCTGAATCTCTGACAGCTGATGCCTGTAAAAATCTTTTACCTTATTGCTGTAGCTCATAATTGAGGTTATTTATTTATATATTTATTCACCAGTTCAACAATTTTATTTACTGAATCAAACGCTTCAGGAGTAGCTTTTTCAGGAGGTATTTTGATTTTGAATTTATTTTCCAGAAAAACCAGCAGGGAGACCATTGAAAAGGAATCCACATATCCGCTGGAGATCAGGGGTGAGTCATAAGTAATATCCTCACCTTCTTCCAGGTATTCACGAATAACATAATTCCTGACAAGTTCTTTAGTATCTTCCATATTCAATAAGCAATTAGGTTTTGTATTTGAATTAATCATTTTCAAGAGTGGAAATATCCCCGATTTCTTCTCCCCATTCCTTTGCATGCAATAATCTTCTCATTATTTTACCGCTCCGTGTTTTCGGAAGCTTATCTATAAATTCAACAGCCTGCGGCATTGCAAGGGGAGAGAGTTTTTTTCTTATGAAATTCATTATTTCCAGTTCAAGATCAGGGCTGGGAGTGAATCCCTGTTTAAGAGTTATAAAAGCTTTAACCACTTCCATGTTTATTTCATCGGGTTTGGCAACTACCGCTGATTCTCCTACTGCAGGATGTTCCAGCAGGGCAGATTCCACTTCAAACGGACTTACCAGGTGTCCGCCGGTATTGATAACATCATCATCACGTCCGATGAACCAGAAATATCCTTCATTGTCAATGGTTGCCCTGTCGCCGGAAAGATACCATCCGTTGACAAACTTTTCCTTATATTTCTCTTCATTATTCCAGTAATTTCTCATCATTGACGGCCACCCCGGGCGAAATGCAATAAGTCCGATTTTCCCCGGTTCTGTTATCGGTTCAAATCTTTTCGGATCAAGGACCACTCCTGTAATTCCGGGGAAAGGTTTACCCATAGATCCGGGTTTGACTTTCATCCCCGGGAAATTCGTTATCATTATACAACCTGTTTCAGTCTGCCAGAATGTATCATGAAAAGGCTTTCCAAACATTTTTATGGACCAGATCACCGCTTCTGAATTCAACGGCTCTCCGACACTGGCAAGATGACGCAGGCTTGTGAGGTCAAATTCACGAACAATTTCATCGCCTGCTCTCATCAGCGATCTTATTGCTGTCGGAGCCGAATACCAGACAGTGATTTTATTATCATAAATGAATTTATACCACGCCTGTGCTGAAAATCCTGCATCAAATACACACTGGGTAACCCCGAGGCACCATGGTCCGATTATGCCATACGAAGTGCCTGTTACCCATCCCGGGTCTGCCGTGCACCAGTATATGTCATTATCCTGCAAATCGAGCACCCATTTAGTGGTAAGATACTGTGCGATGAGTGAATAATGAACATGCTTTACTCCTTTTGGCTGTCCGGTTGTTCCCGATGTATAGTGCAATACAGAAGGTGATTCTGCAACTGAAGGAAATATTTTAAGATTCTCAACAGGTGTCGAATCGTTGAGACTGAAAGCAATTTCACCGTTTTCAAGTTTCCTGGTACTGATGTGGTCAACAATGATTATAAACTCAAGATACGGGAGCCTGTCCCGGATCTTACGGACCTTTGATAAATGTTTGCTCTGGGTTATAATTGCTCTTGTTTGTGCATTCTCAAGCCTGATAAAAAGTGATTCATCACCAAAGGCGGAAAAAAGCGGCTGTACTATGGCGCCTATCTTAAGGACACCAAGAAATGATAAATATAATTCAGGGATCCTGTCCATAAACAGGCAGACCCTGTCTTCACTGTTAATTCCAAGTTCACGAAGGAAATTACCAATAGTATTTCCTGCCAGTCTGATATCATTAAATGTATATTTTTTTTTGATCCCTCCGAATCCTTCATAAATAAGAGCGGCTTTGCCGGCTTTCCCTTTTAGACAGATCCGGTCTGAACAGTACCATCCTATATTTATTACATTACCATCCCTGTACTCAAGCTCCTTTTCGGCAATGGACCAATTAAAATCCCTGATTCTTTCATCATAAAGACCAAAAGCTGACATATACAAATCATATTAATAAAACCTTACCTTCCAAGATATGTAATTTTTCAAAGTCAAAACACCTATCTTCTGATTTTATTCCCAGTTGAGAATTACTTTACCGCAATTTCCTTCTTCCATGATATCGAAACCTTTCTGAAAATCATCAATATGGAAGCGGTGTGTTATAACCGGATCCAGGTCAATACCACCGATGATCATCATTTCCATCTTGTACCAGGTTTCCCACATCTCTCTTCCGTAAATGCCCTTCAGGGTAATAGCCTTGAAGATTATATCGCTCCAGGGAACATTAAAATCGGAAGGCAATATTCCAAGAAGCGAAATGCCTGATCCGTTATACATATTGCTGATCATCTCAATAAATGCCTTTGGAGAACCAGACATTTCAAGGCCCACATCAAATCCTCTCATCCCCAGCTTTCTGACAGCATCTTCAACTTTTTCACCCTTTGAAGGATTAAGTGTAAGTGTTGCCCCCATTTTCCTGGCTATTTCAAGGCGGTAGTCGCTGAGGTCGCTCGCTACTATAAATCTTGCTCCCGCGTACCTGGCAATAGCAATGGCCATGCTTCCTATGAGGCCGGCTCCCGTCACCAGCACATCTTCACCAAGGAGAGGGAATGAAAGCGCTGTATGCGTGGCATTTCCGAACGGATCCATTATTGCAGCCCATTCATCTGGTATCCTTTTGTCGAGTGGCACCACGTTAAGCGCAGGCACCCTGACATACTCCGCAAATGATCCGTCAATATGAACGCCGATTCCCACACTATTCTCACATACATGTTCCTTTCCTCTCCGGCAGTTCCGGCAGTGCCCGCATGCAATATGCCCTTCACCCGTTACGCGGTCGCCGGGTTTTAAATTTACCACCCCGGCACCAATCCTGTCGATATAACCCATGTATTCATGCCCTGTCACCATGGGTGTTTTTATTGTTTTCTT
>Ga0209287_10000740_pt1 | contig 18122 bp, 9 predicted proteins | sample PPLLak3cmMay2015_2_FD_187255 | JGI IMG/M metagenome (GOLD analysis project Ga0209287, IMG submission 187255) | Freshwater sediment microbial communities from Prairie Pothole Lake near Jamestown, North Dakota, USA - PPLs Lake P8 Core (1) Depth... | ecosystem: Environmental > Aquatic > Freshwater... | reverse complement strand
CTCTATAAACGCAACAGGGTAGTGGTTTGTACTAATCTGGATTCTGTCGAGAAAAAGGTAGCTGTTAGTTCCACTGTTACCGACAACCTCAATCCCTTTTACATTGATTTTCTTTACCAGTTTGTGGTTATATGCATCGATTGCATCAAGACGGTAAATCTTATTGAAATCGTTTTTGTGGGTGGCTGAATAACGTAGGGTAAAAAGCTGATTAAACTCTCTTTCCGTAAAAATCTTCTCGGCCTTATCCCCAAACCGTTGCGGTTCATCAATAATAAGTATTGGTCGGGCTCTTTTTATGATGTCGATAGGTTTTTCGGACTGTATTGAATCTAGTTTTTGATAAATTTTGCGGGATTCTTTGCTCGTGGTGGCAAAAGCCTGATAGTTCATGATAATCACTTCAATATTGGCCGTCTCCGCAAAGCTCTTTATGTTAATCAGGTTTGATTTGTTTTGGGTGTTATAAATCGAAAAGCGGATCTTCTTGCCGTATATTTCCTGAAAGTGTTCTGCGGTTATTTCAAGAGACTTATGCACACCTTCCCGTATTGCCACCGATGGAACCATGATGATAAATTTGCTCCACCCGTAGTGCTTATTTAATTCGTGCATCGTTTTGGTATACACATAGGTTTTACCGGTGCCGGTCTCCATTTCAATTGTAAAATTGAGCCCGGCCAAATGGTTGCTTATTTTTAAGCCCTGTTCTTTTTGTATTTCCTTAATGTTTTTGAGAAGTTCTTCTTCACTTATCTCAAGTTTTTTATTTGAGAATATTTCATGAGTTAAAAAGCCTGTACGGCCGGAAACTTCTTGCCGTAAGCCTTTGCCCTGGCCTTGGAAGCATTTTACGGTAGCCATTGCCACATCGGTCTGATATGCTTGTTGTTTGAATTTTAATTTCATCTATTTTTCACCCTTGTGGTCAATCAGTTTTTTTACCTCTTTATCGAAATCACTTTGAAACAATCTGTCCTGAATAGGACGGTATTTTTCAAATTCACTTTCGGCGAATGATTTGGCAATTTCCGCAGTTACTTTTCCGGCATTCTGTAGTACATTCGCATCGTTAAATTTCAGGAATGCATTGAGTTTTTCGGCCCAGTCATTCATGGTCATCGGGATACCTTTTTCGGCCTGGTTTTCTGCGTAATCAAGATACATGGTAACAATCCTGTTGAGAAATTTTATCTCTTTTTCATTGAGATAGTTCTTTGCAACAACTACATCCGACTTGATAATTTTGCCATCGGGGGCTTTTTTCCATGTTGTGAGTCCCATGTGATCTTTTTCATGATTTGCACGGTTAACAATCACTTCCGCAGCAGTTTGGCCATGGGTAGCATAATGCATTTTATTCTGGACTGTCGCAAAAAAGGTTCTTGTTGTTGAAGAGTGTAAATCATAATCTATCGCCGTTGCATAAATATCGGTAATCTGCTGATAAAAATTCCGTTCACTTTCCCTGATATCCCGAATTTCAAGTATCAAATCCCTGAAATACTGTTTGCTCAGATAAGCCCCGTTCTTAAGGCGTATATCATCCAGAACATAGCCGCGAAGGGTAAAATCTTTTAAAACCTGTGTTGCCCACCTTCTGAAATTTGTTGCACGCTCTGAGTTTATTCTATATCCAAGGGCAATGATAGCTTCTAAACTGTAATGCTTGGTCTGGTATTTTTTTCCATCATCGGCAGTTATTAGGAAATCCCTAACAACTGAATACTCCTGCAATTCATTTGAAGAAAAAATGTTTTTCAGGTGTTCGTTAATGGTTGGAATTTTAACATCAAATAATCTGGCAATCAGCTTCTGCGTCAGCCATACATTTTCATCTTCTACCCGAACCTCAATACCGTCTTCTCCGGCCTGGCTAGTAAAGGTTAAAAATTCAGCAGTAGAATTGCGAATCGTCAGCCTTTTTCCATAATTTTTTCGTGAATTTTCGTGTTTTTCGTGGTTCATATTATAGCACCGTAATCCGTGTTTCGGGCGAAAGCCTCTTGAAGCGTTCTTCAACATTTATTCTGTCTTTATCGTCCTTGAAGCTGGCATCTTTGAACACCACTTTTAAAGGCTGCAAGTCGGCGATTTCGTCCATGATTTTAAAGTTGATATCGTTGTCGAAGCAGGCAACAAGGGCGTTTGTCTGGACAATAAAGACAGTGTTACCGTGGATTATCTTTTTCTCGATAGGGAGACTGAGTTCCAGACCAAGGTCGAGAAGTACTTGGGTGAGTAAGTCTTCCGGGGTGCGGTCTTCTTTTATGTTGCTTGTGAGACTGCCAAGTGCTGTCTGTTGCAGCTCTGTGGGGTGGTAGAAGATGTCTTTCATGTTGGTGGTGTCGGTTTTGTAGACACGGAAGCCGATGTCGAGTTTGGCAGGGTCAGCGGCTTCTTCGCCAAGTTTGGTCTGTTGGGATTTTTCTTTAAGTTCCTGGATGATTTTTTTACCGGCACGGCGTATGCGCTCTTTTCCGATATCGGCGATTGTTTTGTAACTGGCTTTATAGGCTTCGCTGGATTCATCGGTTTGTTCGGGGTGTTGTACCATGATAAATTTGCGGTTGCCGCCGTCTTCGGCGTTGAGTTGCATTACTGCATGGGCAGTAGTGGCGGAGCCGGAGAAGAAGTCTAGGACGATGTCGTCTTCGTTTTCAAGGCCTATTTGAAGAAATCTCTTAATTAAAAGAGATGGTTTGGGATACGAGAATATTTTAGCATTCCCAAATATTTCTAAAGTTTCATTGGTACCATGTTGACTATAAACTTCATCAATAATTGAAAATGATTTTCCTTCGCGAATTTCCCCATTTTCATCTTTTAAATACTGTTTACTATGTACCGTCCATACACCATTCTGCCCTTTAATAAATTCAATTTCATTGTTTGAGATAGCAGTTTCAACTCTTTCCTTGTTCCAGTACCACTGTCTTTTGGGTTTTATAATTGTTCCATCTGGTGCCTGTATTTCAAAAATAAGATTTGGGCGTGCATCCACTGCTTTTCCCGCTTCTAAAGGGTGAGTTCTGTATGGTCCTCTTTTTTCAAAATTAACATCTTTTAACTTATAATAACGTGCAATGCTTTCTTCAGTTAGTGGTATAAATATTTCTCCGAGTCTTTCAATATTTCTACAATACATGACAATATATTCATGAAGCGATACTAAATGTTTCTCCTTTGCACCCCCACCATATCTTTTTTTCCAAATTAGCTGATCTACAAAATTTTCTTCCCCAAAAATCTCATCACAAATCTTCCTTAAATTATGCACTTCATTATCATCAATACTCACAAAAATCACCCCATCATCCCTCAACAAATCCCTCGCCACCACCAACCTCTCATACATCATACTCAACCAATCCGAATGAAACCTCCCATTACTATCCGTATTCCTGAACAGTTTCCCACCTTCTTCATCCTCAACTCCCAAATCTTCTTCATACTCTTCTTTGCTCTTTTTAAAATCATCTTTGTAAATAAAATCATTCCCCGTATTATATGGCGGGTCAATGTATATCATCTTGATTTTACCGAGATAGCTCTCCTGTAATATCTTTAACACTTCAAAATTATCACCTTCAATGTACAGGTTTTCTGTCGTATCAAAATTGACGCTCTCTCCCCTGCACGGCCTAAGTGTTTTATCAACAGGCGTGTTTGCTTTTAAGAGCGATGCCTTTTTCCCCGGCCAATCCAGCCGGTAGCGCTCATTATCATCTTCAACAAGTACACCAGATAATTGCTGCCGGAGCAGATCAAAATCAACAGCTTTCTTTATGTTTCCGTTGTCATCTTGCGCTTCCGTGACAACATTCGGAAAAACTTGCGCAATCCGCTCAATGTTTTTCTTCGTTCTGTCCGGTGTTTGCATTTTCAGCTTTTCCATTAGCTCAATTCCTCTTCTATTTTTTTAAGTTTCTGTTTTTTATCGAGTAAATGTTTATTCAAATCAACCTTACGGTTGAACTGTTTTTCCCGTTTGATTTTATTGACCAAAACAGCTATTTCAGTTTGCAGTTGTTTTTTGCTTGCATCGCTGGCAACAAGCTCGCTAAAATCCTTCTTTGTTTCGGAACCCACTTCGATAAACGCTTTTACCAGCTTCTGGTAAACTTTTTCTAAATCGATTCCGGTAAAATCAAAAAGTATTGGTTCATCCCACTCCGAAAAATAATAGTTTTCAGCCTTGTTACCTTCTTTTAAGGTGATGCCCCACGCAAAAGAATCCTTGTATTGAAATTTATACAGAATTTGATAGGGTATAGCCCGGTCAATAACCTTTAAAACCCGCACCGGAATGACCTGTTCCTTCAATTCAAGTTCGAAAACCTGGATTTCTGTTACCTTTTCCGTCTTTGAGATGCCGATTGTCTCTTCGGCAAGTTTATACTTCCAGGTGATACGCTGGATTCTATCAACGAACTCTTTTTGCAGTCGTGAACTGATGTTTGCCCGTTCGTAGAACTTGTTCTTGGCGACAAATTTATTGACAAATGCTTGTTGTGGTAAATTCAGGCTGATGTCCATACTATTTAATCACCACAAAAGTGAGAAGTTCAAAATCTTCAAGCCCTTTAATATTATTCACCAAGGCAGTAGTGCCACCCGCACTGAAAAGGCTGTCTACATCGCGTTCATCCTTGACTGTAATTATCGATTCAATGGATTTATTCAAAAGTGTGGAATATTTCTCCATCTTCTTTCCATCGCCTGTTTCGTCGTTGAACTTTTCGTATACATCTTTAAGCGGTTCAGCATACCCTTTTGAAATTACCCTTAAGATATCAAGTGTTTCCTTCACGTTCAGGTGGTTTGAAAGAATTTCACCATTTTCTTTTATGTACACCAGATAAAAGGGATGCAATTGATTCGTATTGTCTATGTTTACCGAGTTATTGATGTTTTTAAGCACATAGATAACGCCTTCTTCAATGCCTTTTTCGTGGTCTTTCCTGCAAACCGTGTGCATGCCGTTTGCCACACCCTCAAGAGTACCGTTTTTCTCAATGTATCCTACCAAATCCATCCGAAAATCATTAAGACCCAGGTCAGTGATAGAAACACCCGAACCAATATCCTCGATATCAACAACCTCTTCCTGCAATTTTTCAAGCTGCTTTTTCCTGAACAGTAAATCCGAAGATTTGTTTGTAAGTACATTATCTTCACCGGTAGCCGTGGCATCCACCATAAACATTTTGCTCTCAACTCTGCTTTTCAGGTTGATATAGTCATCAAGGGAAAGCTGCGGCCAGAAATTTATAAGCTGAATGTCTTTGTTTATAGAGCCAATACGGTCTATACGGCCAAAGCGCTGAATAATCCGCACAGGGTTCCAGTGTATGTCGTAATTGATAAGAGTATCGCAATCCTGCAAATTTTGCCCTTCAGAAATACAATCGGTGGCAATAAGCACATCTATTTCAGGGGTATCTATGTGTTTTCTTTCTTTGGAACGGGGGGAGAAATTTATAAGCAGGTTATTGAAATTTACATGAATTTTTAAGGTAGTCTGATTTTTATCCGTTCCCACTATTTTTGCCGATTCTAATCCGTAATTATTTTTTACATGGACTGAAATATTTGTATAGAGGTAATGTACAGTGTCGGCAAAAGCACTAAATATCAGCACCTTCTTATTGCCCGGGTTTATCGGGTTTCCAATTTTTTGTGCTATCACTTTTTTCAGGTCTTGCAGTTTGGAGTCATGCTCTGGTGTTACCCGTTGCATCTCTTCTAAAAGCGCTGCAGCGATATAGTAATCTGCTTGTAAATCCTCTTTCCACCCGGTAGTGTTCATGTCTGAGAGATTGATTTTGACTTTGTCGCCGATACTAAATTCATCACTGAGCCAGTCATCGCTGCTATCATCCAGATTTATGTCGTCAAATTGTGTCGCAGTGGTAAAAGATTGTACTCCGGTCTTTTCAAATTCTTCAATGGCAAATATTGTCTGTTCAATTTCCTTAATAAATTTTCCGAGTGTAATGCGAAAAGAGTCAACAGAACTTTCAAGCCTTTTAAGCAGATTAACCCTCATAAGTGTTTGCAGGCTTTTTTCACGGTGCGCCTGTTTAAAACTGGCATTGTCCTTCAGTTTTGTATCGTAAACATCGCTGTAGAAATCTTTTTTTGCATCAAGGATATATTCAAAGGGGGAATATATGGCCATGTTGAGCCGGGTCAGCTCTTTGTAAAGCACAGAGATTTCTATAAAATCTTTCAGGTCGGTAATGTTCGCATGGTGGGTGATTGGCTTTAACCTGTTAGGGAATTTACCGATTTTTTCCGTGTCGTAATACTTCTCTATATGCTTTCTGCTGCGTGCAATTGTTACGCTATCCAGCAGTTTGAAAAAATCAAAATTAGTATTGAGACGCGATATAAGCTGCTGACTGGTTCGTTCTTCAATGGGTAGTTTTGCCCAATCGTTGAACGTTTTCTGTGCATTCTTGAGGATATTGTCAATCGATTTCCCTGTTTCAAGCTTTGTATCGATATCACTCGTTTGTCCTTCAAAAGCCAGTGCCAACTGATTTTTTAAATCATTAAACCGGTTGTTGACCGGTGTTGCGGAAAGCATAAGTACTTTGGTTTTCACCCCGGCTTTCATGACATCGTTCAATAATTTCTGGTAGCGTGTTACCCTGTCTTTGCGGGGGTCATTATTGCGGAAATTATGGGATTCGTCGATAACGACTAAATCGTAATTGCTCCAGTTTATACGGCTTAAATCGATACCGTTCGATTCGCCGATTTCCCTTAATAAGTCGGTGTGATAGAGCACATCGTAATTCAGGCGGTCTTTTATAAGCGGATTGTCGTCGTAGTTGTTAAGGAAAGTCTGCCAGTTATCACCAAGTTTTTTGGGACAAAGCACCAGAACTGTCCGGTTTCGCTCCTGGTAATACTTTATTACACCTAATGCAGTGAAGGTTTTTCCAAGGCCAACACTGTCTGCAAGGATGCATCCGTTATGCCGTTCCAGTTTATTGATAATGCCAAGAGCAGCATCTCGTTGAAAATCGTACAGTTTATTCCAGATTACCGATTGTTTGAAGCCTGTTTTTTCGTTTGCCAGTTCATCTTCGGAAATATCTTCAAGGAATTCGTCGAAAATATTGAATAAGGTCAGGTAGTAAATGAACTCAGGTGAGTTTTCTTTATAGAGATTTGAAATATATCCGGCTACATCATCGGTAATATCCTTGAGGATTCTATCGTCATTCCAAATTTCCTCGAATGTTTGCATGTATTGTTTTGTGGTATCGTAGTCATCGGTTTTAATGACCTGATTCAGGATTGCATTGTCCTTTTCATATCCAAAGCCAGCGCTGCTGAACTCATTTATCCCCATGTACACGAATTTTCTTTCTTTCGTGTCGAGCGTGATGTGCGGTTGGATATACTTATTGCCGAAATTGGTTTTAAATTTTACCTTTTCCTCTATCCACTTGCGACACTCCCGCGCGATTGCTTTGCCCTTGAGCTCATTTTTAAGGTTAATCTCAAATATCGAACCGCCGATAGCCTTTTGGCGTTGGTTGGCTAAAATCTGAAATTGCCTGCTTTCCCTGTTTTTCTTATCGATTTCAACGAAGGTGGGGTCTGTGAAGATAAATTGAGGCTTTCAATCTTTTTAAGTTCTGTTTTCAATGATTCAAAACCGAATATGGTAAAAATGCCGGCAGCAACTTCCAGTTTGCTTCCTTTGGTTATTTCTTTCTTGAAGTCGTCACCGACTTTTTCAGTTCTGTTGTTGAAGGATTGAATCATTGTGAGATTATTCCAGTGCTACTTGTTTTGCCATTTGTTTGCAATTTTCTCAAATGCAACCTTCATCCATTCCTTTTTCCAAATAGTAAGATAGGGAATATCACTGGAAGAAGGCTCCGGGTTGCATCTGTCTATAACCACAATGGATGGCATTACAATAGCATCACCAATCATAATCGCTTCCCCGGATTTCAATGTTGGCAAAGTGTCAGTTAGGTCACCTAATGAATCAGGAAGCAAACGTTTTACATAGTTTTGGTCATCGGGATTTGTGAGTCTCATTGCGATAAAATTGTTACACTGTGAGAAAATCGTTTCTGAAATTTCAGATGGGCGCTGGCTTGCTATAAGCAATGTTACGCCATATTTCCTGCCCTCCTTTGCGAGTCGTTCAATGGCGTTTAGCGAACTGCGATAGCGGGCTAAAGTGCTCTTAGGTGCATATTTGTGTGCTTCCTCATAGACAAGTAGCAGAGGTGTTGTATGATTGGCAGAAGTAGAGCATTCCTTTTTAAGGTAATAGCCAAATTCAAAAAGCATTCGGGTAATAAGTGAAATCGTGATGCTCATAACCTCAAACGGCACGGCACTTACGTCAAGTATAGTTACATTAGAATTACTTGTTTCTTTAAACCCCAATATCGTCTGCAAAGCAGCTTCAAAGGTTGTTTCCTTGGACTTCTCGCCGAATAGAAATTGAAGCCTGTCCTGCGATAATTTTTCTGCCAAACGAGCAATGAATTTGTCAATAGACCCATCAGCATATGGCCCATGTGATATTCCAACTTTATCCTTACTTGCTCTTTGCGTTGTGCCGAACTCAAATACATCTTCAAAATACTTGTCTATTTTATCTTTTTCCGTAGAGAATTTAATGGCTCCGGAGCTAAACTGAATTTCTAATGAATCATCGCTGTTCCTTGTTTCGTTAGAAAGATTTACCAGACAATTTTGAACCTCTTTGATATCGAAAGGCAGTGGGCTATCAAAGAATACTTTTTTTATGCCCGGATTGTGAATCCTTTTATTTGCAGTTATTACGTTACGTAAAAGTGAAGCTTGATTGTAGTTGTTGAAATCACCAGATTCCAAGAACAGCTCCTCTAATTCATCACTATTAAACAACCAGTATGGGAGTACAAGATTGGATACATCAATGTAGTTGCTTTTGCTAAACGCACTTTGGTACTCAGAATGAATGTCGAAAATCACGATATGGGAGTTATTTAATCCTTCATAATTGCCGTCTTTTTCAGCAATTGCGATTTGAATAATTTTTGCAACTGTATGTGATTTGCCGGAGCCTGTGGCGCCGACTATTGCGATATGCTTATTAAAGAATTTGTCACCATCCAATGGCACCTCTATGTCTACTCTTGCTAGCTTGGCGATAGTGAATTTTTTGTTTGGCTTAATGCTAGTTTCGTAAACTTTCTGGATATCCTCCATTTTTGCAGGCTTTACACTTTTAGGCGGTATAGCAAGTTCATCGCCACCGCGAATAAATTCATCCCCTTTGATGGTACCTAAGGGCTTTGCCTCAATAACATAATCTCTTTCGTTCTTTTCGTTAATCACTATAGAAAAGTTTTCGATTGCTGCTAGTAATTTTGCATTGTCATTGTCGGCAACTTCAACAAAAGAGCCAATTCGCAACCTTTGCTCTGCTACTTGAAAATTCTCAAGGTTGTCAACCTTAAATTTGACTTTATTTGGATATACTGCTATTACCTCTGCCTGAAAATCATTTGGCATAATGCCTCCTAAATAATTTGTGTTACCATTTCCATGCATGTAATCGGGATGCTGTTGATTTCAACATTCCTAAATTGTTCAAGTGGTCTTGAATGGTAAAAATCATAAATAATGTTCCTGTGCTTGGTATTATTTAAGGCTTCATTAAGCCTTGCCATATCGGGTATAAAACGTAGGGATATCTGGTTATCTTTTGTTTGGGGTGTCATCAATGAATGAATTGTAAATTCACTATTGCGAAATGGGTACCCATCAACGAAATTGACGCCTTCACTAAAAAGTTCCCTTTGAATAGTTACACACTTGCTTTCGTCGAGATTTCTTAGAAAAACAAAGGGAGCGTATCTCTCCTTCTCGGGCATTTTGATTTTCCTGTGGCTACTCCATTTATCTTTGATTAAATGCAGCACACATTTAATGGAGGAAATATCGCAAGAGCATGCGCAGTCTAAAATAAAGAACCTTGCATCTGGTGATATGTTTGTGTGTGTAAAATGCCGCCGTTTAGTCTTTTGGCAAAATTCAGCTTCGCCTACCGTGCGGAGATGCAGAAAACTGTATATAGTATTTGAGGTGTTACGTAGTTTGGCTAGTAAAAATTCCTTTGTTATATTTCGCTTATCAGAGTCAGGGAGGCAGGCAATCTCAAATATTATTGATTGAGCATTGGGATAATGGTGTGCATCAACTTCGGCCGGTGTGCAGCACAAATTGGCAGCAAGCATGTTTTTAACGACCTGCTTGTGTTCCGCATAGCAGGATGTCATTGTAAACTTAACAAGGGCGGTGAAATCAGCTATTTTATTTTCAGAAAGATTTAAGTCTGTGGCTAAATTATAAAAGACGCGCTTTTTCTTTTTGTCTGTATATTCTTCAAGGCGATAATAGCAAAGCACTTCTGAGCGAAATGATGTGGGGTTGACAAGGTATAGGTCATCAACTGTTTTGAAAAAACCATAAACGTGGTATTTAATTGGAACTGCACGCTTACTGAAATCTACAAGCATCGGTTCAATGATTTCTCTGAACCTTGACCGAGTTAGGTCCGTTCCTTCATAATATTTGCATTGAACAGCCTCAATGCCATCTTCGCTGTGTATGTCGAAATCTTCAATGCCTTCAATTTCAATAGGCAGATTCGGATGCGGTGTTTCAAGGAGCGCTTTTATTGTAGCATCAAATTGAAAGCTATATCCCTTAATGGAGCTTTCTGCAGTCCTTGAATTGCACATGGTTTATTCTTTCTTCCTGCCCAACATGGACGTTGGGCATTCAAGACGGGCAAGTTTTAGTCTTCTTCTTTGCATTTAGCCGCCGCATTTCTTCTTTCTTCGGGGGCTGGTCTTGTCTTTAATCTGATTTCTGTCTTCCCGCCGCCGCTATAATTTCATTGTTTAAATTTATTGACACCAATGTATGTCAAAAGTTTGTTGAAATTGCCTATAATCAATTCCATTAACAATCTGCAATTTTGACAAACTTTGGCTGTTGCACGATAGTTGAGCGGGTAAATTTAATTCGGGGCACAAAATCTTTTGTAATTTTTATTGTTTTACTCCTATTGGTTTTTCAAATATTATAGGCTTTCCTTCTTTTATTTTTACGAATAAATAAACTTTGTATTGCCCAGATGTTACTAATTTGCCGTATTTATTCTGCAAATCCCATTTATAAAACAACACATTCTTTTTTGGCTGAATTAAATCAAATTGTTTATTCTGGATTACATTTCCTACTGCATCAAATATGATCATCTCCAACTCTGCAACCGATGGCGAATAAAAATAAAAATTCATGCAATCACCTTGTTCGGTTGGATTTGGTACAACCAGAAACGAATATTTGTTTTGTTTATTTACATCGTTAGTATCAATAACATTCACAGAAGATTCAACAGTCATTAAAAATGTGTCTTGTATAAAAGCGCCACTATCATCAACAGCTTTAACAATTATTTTAAATCCACCGATATCAGCATCTGCTGGGGTTCCAGAAAAATGATTTGGGGATGTAAATGTTAACCATGAAGGCATAGCCGTACTTCCCTCTGCAAAAGCTGAAATTTTAAGAATATCACCTACATCAATATCAATAAAAGTTGAATCAGATAGATAATACGAGAACATTTTTCCGGTATATGAAGTTTGATTAATGATAGGCTTTTGAAGTATTGGCTTATCATTGGTATTAATAACATTAATATCAAATTCTTGCATGTCCGAAGCTCCAAGTAGATCGGTTGCTATAATTTTTATATGATTGTTACCTACATTCGAATTAGTGGGAACCCATGTAATAAGACCTTTTAAAGAATCGATTTTCATCAATTGTGGAGAGATATTTAAATTGTATTTGATTTTATCCCATGAATTTGAATCAATAGCAGCAATTTGATATGTATACAATGAATCTTCAAAAACAGTAGTATTTGGTTGAGAAATTATTTTAGGAGCGATATTTTTATATTCAACATTTATTGCTGTAATCAGCGTATCTTTTAAGCCATAATTGTCGGTAACAATAATAGAAATCATATTCATACCAGTGTCGCCGATGGCTGGTAAACCGCAAATAGTCCCATTATTATTCAATAATAACCACGATGGAGCACCAAGAGAGCTAAAAATAATATTGTCACCAGGATCATTATTTTGAGCAACTACTGTATCAAAATACCAATTATCTACAAATGCATTTTTTAATGTATTTGTAGTTATAATTGGTGCTGTGTTAATGGCAGAAACTACGATAGTATCCCATTCATCGTTCTCTTTATTAAAATACCAACCACTTGTTACAACACCTTTAGGTTCTCCATTGAAAGGATCATCATATTGGTTAATACCGGCTTGAACACAGATATTTGCGCCTATCTTGATTCTAATTTTTACTGTTACATTATTAAAATTATCGGGAATTAATGGTCTTATGCCACTCCATAAAAACCATATACTGTCTTTCACCTGTGACGGCGAAAATGAAAGATAATCATTGTTTTCTATGGTTGCATTCAATGCTGTATTATTATTAGTTGCAAACCAAGGATACCTGTGAAACAATCCGCCCTGCTGGGTTTCCCACGTGGTATACTGGTTACTGTACAATAAAGAATCTTTGCCATTTACGGTAGCATAAATATTCATCCAATCTACCAGGATTTTCCCATCAGGTGTGTTTTTATCATAATTGTTACCTAAAGCCCAAAACCACCCTAATGCATATTTCATTGTAGAAAAAGCTGCTGTATCAAAAAGTGATGGATTCCGAAATCCCACCTCTGGGGGAATTCTTCTATCAACAGGAAAATGCTTACCACACCCAATAGAAACACCATGATTTTCAAACAAATTAACAGAAAAATTAGCGTCACCATTCGGGAATGCATCAACTAAATAATCATCAGTTAAAGTATCACCATTGACAACAATAATTGCGGATGTAATTCCTGCTTTTGAAGCAGCAAATTCAACAATGTTCTTACCCGGATATGAAAGATGCGCCGCTGTATTAAAGATATAATTTGATTTTTTCACTTTTTTCTGGAACTGGAAGGTGTTTGGAGTGATTTTATCGAGTTTGGTTGAGTCCCAATTGCTGGTGAAGTTGTGGTGGAGGATACAGGAGTCGGGGGAGTAGAAGGGGTAATAAACTTTTAAATTAACATCAATTGAGTCGGTTTCAACGATTACTATTGCAGTATCTTTTAAGATATTATTTTGAGCAACTATAGAACAAATTCCTGGAGAAACAGTAGTAATTAATCCTTCATAATTAATGTTGGCAGTTGTCGTGTCTGAACATAGGTAGGTAGTTCCGGTACTACCGGATGTTATATCTCGAGTGAGATTATCTGCATAATCCCCATAGAGTTGTACTCGCCCTTGTTTTTCACTCGTAAGCCTTATATTATTATTCTGAAATTTTATACTCGTCAAATATGCATCAGGTTTTACCATAACCGTAACAGAATCACTCCCTATTCTACCTAATGAATCTTTAGAGAAAGCATAAATCTTTATACAGCCTGTTTTACTACTGCCAATGTCAAGCTGATATTTGTTACTATTTAATGTGTCAAATATAATAGTGTCTGGTGCAGCAATGGCGGTATACCGTGATAAGTCATTTGCCTCTCCATAGTCTAATAAAATGTTTATAATTCCACCTGATTTTAAAAGTAACGAATCAGATAAATTTACTATTTTTAATGAAAAGATTGATGCTGAATCTGATTTATATTCTTGTAATTTAATATTTTTGGGCTCCGGTAAGAAGTCAACTGTCGCAGGGAATTCACTAAAGACAGAACTATTAACAGGTTCAATAAGTAGTTTTTTTATGTATTCAAATAAACCTGACATATTATCTTTACATATGATTGTATGCGAAGTGTTGTTAAAACCTTTACTCGAAACTCCTAAGACCAAACCCGCTCTTTGGCTAGCAGAAGAAACTACCATGTCTGAATTTTCGTAATTAAAAATATAATCCAGAACTTCTTTTTCAGTGTGATTTCCAAGTTTAAAATTCCACCATCCTGTTATATTTTTTATTAAAACTGCTTCCTCACTTTTTTCATTCCCGTAAGCAACTCCTACAATAGAGTGACAGTTACTGATTATTGTTTTGGGCATTTTTCGTATTGCTTCACTATTAAAACTTAAATCAGACAACGATTTGCCTTGATACCAAAATTTTGGCTTGGCTAAAAAGTTCCAGTCTCTAATACTATTTTTTAAACTTTGGGGCATATTACCATTACAATATTTAAATGGGTCCTTTGAGCTTGCAATACTAGCAAAATGTGACCCAAAATGGGGCGAAGATATTGTTAAAAATTTGTGTATAGGTCCTTTGCTATAGTTCCTTTTAAAAACTTCATAATCATTTCTGAACAATAAATATCTTCCCACAGGACCGCCCATGCTGTGCGCTATGTAATCTACTTGAGTACAAGCGATTTTTTTAGTACTTCTTATTTCTTCTAAAAATAAACCTATAAAGCAGTTTATATCATCTGCGGCTTCATCAAATCCATCATAATAATTATAATCTGTTGCGCGCAGTAATTGTTCTGCCTTTAGCTTAATAAAAAAGTCTTCATTACATAAAGCATCCCACATGTGCCGGTTCGATCTAATTCCATGGACTAAAAAAACTGGGACACGATATAAGCCAATAAATTGATCACTATTAAAATTATTACTCCCAAAGACATCAGGTTCAAATCTAAAAGATATATTTCTACGAATTGCATTTTTATCGGGGGCATTTCCAATCCTTACAAAGTCTACAGGAGGTGTATAATAAAAGGCAAAAGCATATTTACCCGAAGGTAACTGAATAAAATCATTTGTATAAGAATTAACTATAATTTCTGAATAAGCTGGGGTATTGTCACATCTGTTTAGTGTGCCTACATAAAGTGGATTGTTACTGAAGTTTTCATCATATAGTTTTATTTTAAAATGCTCTGTTATATTATTGTCTGATATTATTACACCTATTAGACTTGAAACCCCATCCGCACAAGTACCTTCGCGCCATAAATTGTTTTTTTGGGCTAATATTGTGTTCAATATTTTTTTGTCTTTTAGAATTGAATTATCTGGAAATGACCTTTTGGTTAAATCTGGGTTTGCATCAAGAAAAAACAGCTCCTTACTTCCCCAACCATCTGTTATCTCGTAGATAGGAGAACAACAGTTACTTTCGCTATTTCCAATTTGTGCAGAAATACAAATATCATATTCTGTTGATGCTGTTAAACCAACAAGTTGATAATTAGTATTATTGTTGCCAGATTTAACATTATAATTTGAATCCCCTTTTTTCCGATAAAAAACATTATAGGTTGCATTAGCATTCGAAATTGGATCCCATTGTAATGATATGTAGTTTGGGCCTTTTCCGGTCATTCTTAAATTCTTTGGTACTTCAACAATATTAGCATTAGTATTTACTTTTAACGCAACAGATGGTAGGCTGGTTGTAGAATTATTATAAGCCCTAACATAATACCAATATTCTGTATTTGCATTTAATCCATTGTGTATAAATGAATTAGTAGTCACATTTCCAATTTTACTAAATGGTCCACTATTACTCGCGCTTGAATAAACTTCATAACCACTTGCTTGTGGCACAGCATCCCAAGCTAAAGTAACACTATTAGTTGTTACACTTGTTGTATGCAAGTTTGTAGGTGAGGTAAGATCATCTGTTTTTATTAAATTAAAAGACTGTGGAGCAGACCAATCGCCATAAACTCCATTGGCATTTTTTGTCTGCATTTTCCAAGTATGTGTTCCTTCATTCAAAGTATCTAAATATTCAACTTGAGTGCCAGAATTTATAACAATAGTATCAGTATCGATAATTATTCGATAGCCAGCGGCATTGGCAACGACCTTCCATTGTAATCTTATTTTTGTAGGTACAGCATTTATCGTGATTGAAATATTATTAATTGGGGATAGTAAAACTGGAGGTATTGTTGCTAATTGAACAGTGAAAGACCAAACTGTTGACCAGGCTCCTGCTACACCTGAACTATTTACGGATTTAACTTTCCATGTATGATTCCCTGGATTAAGAGTAGCATCATATTGATTTGAACTCATTGGACTTTCTGGTAAATTGTCAACTTGTAGTATGAATGAATCAGCAACAGCACTCCACCGTAATGGTATTTTTTCTGATGTGGAATTTATTGTTATTGTTGAACCATTTGTTGGCGATGTTAATTCGGGCGGATTTGGAGGAGGTGAGTTTGTAATTTCAATATAATCAAAAGCAGCGAAGCCAGAACTACTGGTTGTTGGATCTAATCTTAACTCTGTAATGTTTCCATTCCAATCTGAATCTTCACTCATATCAATTTCATATTCACCCCATCCACTATTTAAATAGATAGATGGACCGATTTTCATTACTGAATTATTAACCCTAAAGAAAATCTCTAAAAGTTTATTATCACAACCTGTGTAAATCTTTATCTTAAGAATTTTATTTGCTGCCGCGTCAATTGATAGATTTTTATGAAAAACTTGTGGATCTGTACCAAATATATTTACATTAACTTGCCCAATATTACCTTGACCGGCTTCCCAAACAAGATTACAGTTGTTACCCTCCCAACCTTCTATGCTTGATGCAAAATTCCATTTAATTGCGCTATTTGCCGATATACTTAAAAAAAAGATTAAAAAAAACGCTGTATTGATATTGTTTTTCATAGATTGAATTGTTCCTTCGAGAGTGTACAAATTATTTTTATCATTAACTTCAACCAGTTAAAATTAAAGATAGAGATTTCCACATTATACAATATATTTCTTTTTATTTAGTTTGTTATTTTTATTGTGCCCCGAATTAAATTTACCCGCTCAATTTTGTGCAACTAGCGAAAGATTTACCCCCATACTTTGCACCTTTTCGACCTCTAAAGTTCAACATTTCATACAATACAATATGGTTTAAAGGTTGAACTTGATGGTGATAAATATTTCGTCCTTTGTACTTCTGGTTGTCTGAACTTTCACAGGTTTAACCCGATTTATTCATAAACTTGCCTAAAAAATATAATACCTCTTTGTGATTGAATGTGATATGAAATAAAGTCGTTATATGATATGTATTTCGGCGCTTTTGGATTTTTTTCAAGAAATAGCTGTATGGTATTTTGGCACTGTTTTACGGTTTCTTCCGGGATGGAATCTTTTTCACAGTGAGATAAAAGCCTGTTCAGCCATATCTCCTGCCATTCCTGCGGTGAGAGCTGCGTTTCTGCAGAAGCGGTATATGAGGATTTTTCTATTGTGCATGAGATAGACATAGTACAAGAAAATGATTTATTTTCGGGCGAGTGTGATAGTAATTTTTATTTGAATTGCGCATCCTCTACCGGATCATCGTGGTTCTTTGCAATCAGTGAGGGGAACAGGTAATCCGCTTTTACCCTGCCCTTCTCCTGCTGATACTGTTTTCTCAACTACGCAGCCAGCGTGAACAGAGCATGCTTATCGCCAAGGTTTTCGAACTTTAGTGCAAGCTGTTCCGCAATATGCAGATATTTTGCGTGCGTCTTGCGAATTATATCCCCCAACGTGTACGTATAACAGGAATTTATAATAATAGCAATACCTTACAAGTCTCCAGCAAAGCGAAGCGACGCAGGAGATTCAGGGGGCGTAAGGCTGCGAAACAGGCAATTTTGAACAGATACTAAACAGGTAAAATGTTACAAAAAACCAAATTTCTTATGCTTTTACCTTCATAAATAGAAATAATCGCGCATATAAAAAGAAATGTGTACCTTGCACGCTTACATGGTATGCATATAAAAACGATATGTGCACCTTGCACGCTTACATGGTACGCATATAAAAAGAAATGTGTACCTTGCACGCTTACATGGTACGCATATAAAAAAAAATGTGCACCTTGCGCGCTTACATGGTACGCATATAAAAACGATATGTGCACCTTGCACGCTTGCATGGTACGCATATAAAAAGAAATGTGTACCTTGCACGCTTACATGGTACGCATATAAAAAAAAATGTGCACCTTGCACG
>Ga0209287_10000739_pt1 | contig 18130 bp, 13 predicted proteins | sample PPLLak3cmMay2015_2_FD_187255 | JGI IMG/M metagenome (GOLD analysis project Ga0209287, IMG submission 187255) | Freshwater sediment microbial communities from Prairie Pothole Lake near Jamestown, North Dakota, USA - PPLs Lake P8 Core (1) Depth... | ecosystem: Environmental > Aquatic > Freshwater... | reverse complement strand
AAGCCGCTGGGGCAACCTTTGCTTCCTCGCTCATGACGACCTTGGCTACAGCTGGCGCACGCTTTCTCGCTGGCTTCGGCGCGCTGAGTGGGGCAACCTGGATCAGTGGCGCTTCGCTTGCTGAGGAAGTCTTGTCGACTTCGGGTTTTTTTGGTGCTTTTCTGGAAACTTTGCTGTCGGTCATGATCAACGCTCCTTGCCCGATAAACGGTATATACAGTTTATACGATAAGTCTGAATGCACAAGGAGCGGGGAGATTCTGCATGGACAAGCGCCTGTGCCATGCCGCATCGGGCTGGTCGGAGTCTCTTCATAACCGTTTTTGGCTAAGCTTGGCGCCTGCCATCCAACCTGGCGCTTATTACTTGCTACGCCATATCGAGAGAATTGCCGCCAGGACGCCAACCGTCTGGGACGACGCACTTATCAAGGCGGCGCGGCTGGGAGGCTACAGGCTGAATATCGCGGGGCCATCGAGGAGATCGGCCCGCACGCGTAACCAGGACAGGTAGTGCAGCTGGCTTGCGGATCGCCCCACGCTTTATTCGGCGCCCCGGCTCCAAACCGGGAAGCGCATCAACGCCGCGCTACCCCGCGGCGACACGCTCGCGCAGCCAATCCGACAGGTGATCGGCTGACATGGGACGTGCGTGCAGATAACCCTGGGATTCGTCGCAGCCGCACTCGCGAACCACAGCGAGTTCCGTTTCCGTCTCTACCCCCTCGGCTACCACCTGGAGCCCCAGGCTTCTCGCCAGGGCGGTAATGGCCCGGATGATGGAACTGTTAACCGGCATCTGGTCGACGCCGCGCACGAAGGATTGATCGATCTTCAAGCGATCGATCGGGTAGCGGCTGAGGTAGCCCAGGCTGGAATAGCCGGTGCCGAAGTCATCCAGCGACAGGCTCACACCAGCCGCTTTCAGTTCATTCAGCATGTCGAGCACCGCCGAGGCTTTGCGCATCACCATGCTTTCGGTCAGTTCGAACTCCAGGAAGGCAGGGTCGACGCCAGGCTGCGAAAGCAGACGCTTGACCCGTTTGACGAAGTCCGGCTGGTGGAACTGCAGCGCCGAGATGTTGATGCCCATCCGCAACGAGGGTAGCCCCTGGCGCATCCAGTCGCGATGCTGGCGACTGGCCTCGGCCAGCACCCAGTCGCTGATCGGCACGATCAGTCCGCTTTCTTCCGCAAGTTCAATAAAGCTGCCGGGGGAGAGCAGTCCTCGACGCGGGTGGTTCCAGCGGATCAGCGCCTCCGTGCCCACCACCGCGCCGCTGGCGAGGTTGATCTGGGGTTGGTAACACAACATGAATTCATTGTTGGCCAAGGCATGCTTCAACTCTGCCTCCAGGGAGGAACGCTCGCTGCTGAAGGACGAAATGCCGGCCTCGTAGTGGCGATAGCCGTTACGGCCACTGGTCTTCACCTCGTACATCGCCGCGTCCGCTTTCGAGAGCAGCGTTTCCGCGTCGCGGTCGTCGCTCGGGTAGAGGGCGATACCGATGCTGAGGCTGACGCGGACTTCGCGGTCCAGAATGCGCACTGGCTCGCGCATCGTCTCGACCAGGCGTAGCGCCAGGGCCTCGGGATCTTCAAGGCCGTGCACGCCTTCGATGAGGATGGCGAATTCGTCCCCCCCGAGGCGCGCCACGGTGTCGCTCTCGCGTGCACATGCCTGCATCCGCCGCGCGATAGCGCAAAGCAACTCGTCGCCGAAAGCATGGCCCAGGGAATCGTTCACCTGTTTGAAGCGGTCCACGTCCACAAACAGCAGCGCCAACTCCCTGCCGCTGCGCTGCGCCTCGCGACAGGCCTGGCCGAGCCGGTCGGTGAACAGCATGCGGTTGGGAATCTGGGTGAGCGCGTCGTAATGCGCCAGGAAAAACAGCTCCTCCTGCTTGCGCCTGGTTAGCTCGCTGAGTAGGTCATGGCTGCTGATGATGCCGAGATAGCGCTGTTCCTGCGTCACGATCAGGGCGCTGGTCATGTGGTGCGGGTGCGCGCCCATCAGGATATTCGCTGCATCATCCAGGTTGGCATTGGCTTCCACCACGAGCGGCGTCCGTGCCGGATAGATCTCGGGATGTTCTTCCAGAAAATGCCCCAGGCTGCGATGGCCGAACAGTTCGCGTCGGTAACGCCGGCTAAAAAACTCCAGGAAAGGGTAGCGGTCGATGATCGCGTAGGGCGTTGTGTCCTCGTTCAGTACCGGCAAGGCAATCAGCGCAGCATCCGCGAGGAAAGCTTCATGGGCAAGCTGGCACGTTGCATGGCGCGGCAGCGCAGTTGCTTGGCGCAGCAAACCGGAGATGGTCGGACAGGCAGGCAGGACGCCCCCACCTGACTCCCCGGATAGGGGGAGGAGGCCATCCAGACCGTTTACGGGAAACTCCTTGATACTCATGGCGTTCACTTCAGGTCTGAAATGTGACGAAGGCCTGGTTGGACAATCACGCCAGGCTCCGGATCTGTGCAACTGCCCACGCCGTGCCAAGCATCGAGCGATAGCTGTTCTGCGCGATGGTCTTCCTGTTGCGTACGATGCTCCGGCTCAATTTCGTTTGTCTCGGTTAATTATTTTATGAAGACTGTGTTACAGAATTGTTTAAGCGCCACATGTAGCCGGAGATGTGGGGTATGGATGCACATAAGACCGGCAATGTATTTGCAGGCAATAATCCTTGGGTTGAAAGGCTTATTGCAGCACTCGAATATGTCGTCCATGAGACTACGCTGATATGCCGTATTGAGCTGGCTTCCAACAGGCTGTATCGATACGCCTCGCCCGCCCTTGTAAACGTCACGTCACAATCAAGTAAAGAACGACGCTTACAGTTCAATCTCACTTGCTGTAGGAACATATGGATGGGGGCAGTGATAGCAACAGCCTCTCGCAGCTGCGCGGCTTTTCGGCACGCTGAACGAGCGATAATTCTCCACATCCCAGCTCCGGCTTCGCAACGCATTGCTCTATTGACCCCACGACCGGTTACTGCCCTCACGCCGGGGAAGCCTTTTCACCGACCGAATCGTGCTGCCGCGTCGATGCCCTCCTCACCCACGATTTCTGAGAGAACACCAATGGAAGTTAGCTGCCTCGATACAGAGCGCCAACGCATCAGCGAAGCCCGCCACCACGACCCCTTTGCAGTCCTCGGCCGTCATCAGGAGGGCGGCGATTGCGTAGTCCGCGCGTTTATTCCCCTTGCTGCAGAGGTGCGTATCGCCGAGGGCGGCATGGCGTTGACCCGCCTGCCTGACAGCGATCACTTCGAGTGGCGCGGCGATGGTGCCGCCCTGCCGACCCACTACAGCCTGATCTGGCGCGACCACCATCAGCGCGAGCACATCGCGCGCGACCCCTACACCTTCGAACCGCAAATCGGTGAACTCGACTTGCATCTTTTCGGCGAGGGATGCCATCGCCATGGCTTTCGTTTCCTCGGCGCCAATGAACATCAAGCGGATGGCGTCGGTGGCGTGCTGTTCGCGGTCTGGGCGCCCAATGCCGAGCGGGTCAGCGTGGTCGGCGACTTCAACAACTGGGATGGCCGCTACCACCCGATGCGCGTGCGCGGCGGCAGCGGCATCTGGGAGCTGTTCATCCCCGACCTCGAACCCGGCCACGTCTACAAGTATGAAATCCGCAATCGCCACAGCGGCGAGGTGCTGCTCAAGGCCGATCCTTATGGCCAGCGCAGCGAACTGCGGCCGCGCACCGGATCGATCATTCCGGCGCGCGACAGCTATGTCTGGGGCGACGGCGCCTGGATGGAGCAACGTCGCGCGCACGACTGGCAACACGCGCCGATGTCGGTCTACGAACTGCATCTGGGCTCCTGGCAGCGCGGCCAGGAAGGCGAATTCCTCAATTATCGCGAGGCGGCGCACCGTCTCGTCGATTACGTCAAGGACATGGGCTTCACCCACATCGAACTGATGCCGATCACCGAGCATCCCTACGATCTCTCCTGGGGCTATCAGACCACCGGCTACTTTGCGCCAACTAGCCGTTTCGGCAGCCCGGACGACTGCCGTTACTTCATCGACCACTGTCACCGCAACGGCATCGGCGTGCTGCTCGACTGGGTGCCGGCGCACTTCCCCAAGGACGCACACGGCCTCGCCCGGTTCGACGGCACGCCGCTGTTCGAGCACGCCGACCCGCGCCTGGGCGAACACATGGACTGGTCCACGCTGATCTTCAACTTCGGCCGCAACGAGGTGAAAAGTTTCCTGCTCTCCAGCGCGATCTTCTGGCTCGAGGACATGCACATCGACGGCCTGCGCGTCGACGCCGTCGCCTCGATGCTCTACCTCGACTACTCGCGCAAGGCGGGCGAATGGGTGCCGAACCAGTACGGCGGCCGCGAAAACCTCACCGCCATCGATTTCCTGCGTGAACTCAACGTGGCAGTGCACGAGCAGTGTCCCGGCGTCCTGATGATCGCGGAAGAGTCCACCTCCTGGCCGCAGGTCAGCCGACCGACCTACGTCGGTGGCCTGGGTTTCGACATCAAGTGGAACATGGGCTGGATGAACGACACCCTGCGCTACATGGCCGAGGAGCCGATCTATCGCCAATACCACCAGGGCATGCTCACCTTCAGCATGCTCTACTGCTTCACCGAGAACTTCATGCTGCCGTTCTCCCACGACGAAGTGGTGCACGGCAAGCAATCTATGCTGCACAAGATGCCCGGCGACGAGTGGCAGCGCCATGCCAACCTGCGCACCTTGTATGCCTACCAGTTCACCCATCCCGGCAAGAAACTGCTGTTCATGGGTACCGAGTTTGGCCAGGGCAAGGAGTGGGACAGCGCCGGCGTGCTGGACTGGTACGTGCTCGACTATCCCCTGCACCAGGGCATGCAACGTCTGGTGCGCGATCTGAATCAGCTGTACCAGGCCAACCCGGCGCTGCATCGCCACGAATTCGACTGGCAGGGCTTCGAGTGGATCGACTGCCACGACGCCCAGCAGTCGGTGATCAGCTATCTGCGCAAGGGGCGCGATGGCGAATGGGTGGTGGTGGTGCTCAACCTCACCCCAGTGCCGCGTTACGGTTATCGGATCGGCGTTCCTTTACCTGGCCACTATCGCGAGGTACTCAACACCGACGCGGAAATCTACGGCGGCAGCAACCTGGGAAATGGTTCCAGCCCGCTTCAGGCCGAAGAGCTGGCATGGATGAACCGCTCTTATTCTTTGTCGCTGACGCTTCCCCCTCTGGCGGGAATCGTTCTTGCCTATGTGGGCCAAGGCTAAATCAACCCATGCGACGACGCGGGAAGTGGGAATGAAATGACCAAAAAGTCGACCGTCGTACAGCCTGGAAAGCCGTATCCCCTAGGGGCGACATGGGACGGCGAGGGGGTGAATTTCGCCCTTTTTTCAGAGCATGCGGAAAAAGTGGAGTTATGCCTGTTCGATGCCCGCGGCCGGCGCGAAACAGATCGTATCGAGATGCGGGAACAGACCGACCTGGTATGGCACTGCTATCTGCCGGGAGCGGAGCCAGGCCTGTTGTATGGCTACCGAGTTTATGGGCCTTACCAGCCCCAGCGAGGCCACCGCTTTAACCCCAACAAGCTGCTGCTGGACCCTTACGCCAAGGCTGCGGTGGGGAAGCTGCGCTGGAGCGATGCCCACTTCGGCTACAAGATTGGGGCCAAGCAAGAAGACCTATCTTTCGACTGGCGCGACAGTGCCCTGGTCATGCCCAAATGCCAGGTGATCGATCCGTCCTTCGACTGGGAAGGCGACCAGCCTCCTGATACGGCCTGGAACAACACCATCATTTATGAATTGCATGTCAAGGGATTCACCGCGCTACATCCCGACATTCCCGGGTCATTGCGCGGAACCTACTCCGGCCTTGCCAGCACCCCGGCCATCGCGCATCTGCAGCGTCTGGGGGTGACCGCGGTGGAGTTGATGCCGGTGCATTGCTTCGCCGACGACCGCCATCTGGTCGAGCGCGGCCTGCACAATTACTGGGGCTACAACTCCCTCGGCTTTTTCGTGCCGGATCGGCGTTACGCGGCGACCAATGACCCTGTGCGTGAATTTAAAAACATGGTCAAGACGCTGCACCGGGCGGGCCTCGAGGTCATTCTCGACGTGGTGTACAACCATACTGCGGAAGGCAACCACCTCGGACCGACACTGAGCCTGCGCGGCATCGACAACGCCGCCTATTACCGCTTGACCCGGGGCAATCTTCGTTTCTGCATGGATTACACTGGCTGCGGCAACACCCTCAACATGATGCAACCGCGCGCACTGCAATTGATCATGGACAGCCTGCGCTATTGGGTGCAGGAAATGCATGTGGATGGCTTCCGTTTCGACCTGGCTGCGGCGTTGGCGCGGGAACTGCACGATGTGGACCGGCTAGGGGCTTTTTTTGACATCATTCACCAGGATCCGGTGCTATCCCGGGTGAAGCTGATCGCCGAACCTTGGGATCTGGGCGAGGGGGGTTATCAGGTGGGCAACTTCCCGGTCGGCTGGACCGAGTGGAACGCCAAGTACCGCGATGCGGTGCGCGCTTACTGGAAGGGCGAAGGCGGTCTGATCGGCGACCTCGCCTACCGTCTCACCGGATCGAGCGATCTTTACGCTCACAATGGCCGTCGGCCTTACGCCAGCATCAATTTCATCAACGCCCATGATGGCTTCACACTGCACGACCTGGTCTGCTTCGAGCAGAAACACAATCAGGCGAATGGTGATAACAACCACGATGGGGAGAACAACAACCTGTCCTGGAATTGTGGTGCCGAGGGTCCGACCGACAATCCGGACATACTCGCCTTGCGCGCCCGGCAAAAGCGCAACTTTCTAGCCACCTTGTTTCTTTCCCAGGGAGTGCCCATGCTGCTCTCAGGTGATGAGATGGGACGCAGCCAACAAGGCAACAACAATGCCTATTGTCAGGACAACGAGATCAGTTGGCTCAACTGGGAACTGAAGCCGGAAGAAGAGGAACTGCTGACGTTTGTCCAGCACATGATTGGTTTGCGCAAGGCACACCCCATTTTCCGCAGACGCAGTTTTTTCCAGGAACAGCGGCTACGTGGCAGAGCCAACAACATTCTGTGGCTGAATCCCGACGGGCTGGAGATGGGCGACGACGAATGGAATCTGGGTTTCGCCCGCTGCCTCGGTATGTATCTTGCCGGAGACGCCATCGGCGAATTGGACAGGCGGGGAAACACGGTTAAGGACGACGATTTCTTGCTCATGCTGAACGCATCATCCGACTTGATCCCCTTCACGTTGCCTGGATTCCGTTCACACATGCGCTGGCTACCTGTCGTGGACACAAGCGTTCACCCAGAACATTCAGGCATGAAGCGTTATGCGCGCGGCAGCGCCTACCCACTTCAGGGGCGATCATTGGTCCTGTTGCGGCAGTCGAGAGCGTCATCTCAACACTGACGCCAGCCGATATTATCGGTAGCTGTAAGCTCACCTACCCAAACTTTATCCCTGCCTGAATCTGCAATACGGCCCTTGGATGAGGGAAATCATGAAGCGATCGATACGAATTATCGGTGCGGCCAGCGGCCTGGGTGCCCAGGACGCCGGCTGTGGGAATGGCCCGGTCGCATTTCACCATTCGCAAGCATGGCACGAACTGGCTCACCATCCGGACGTCGACTGGGGCCGCACGCTGTTCGCGTCCGACGATCAGAGTCATACGCCGGCGATGCGTATTGCCGGTCTGTGCCGCCATCTCGCCGACGAGGTCGGTCAGACCCTGCTGGAGGGCGAATTTCCGATTGTGCTCGGCGGTGATCATTCCGTCGCAGTAGGTACCTGGAGCGGCGTGGCGCGCCACTTCGGCGCGCCGATCGGGCTGCTCTGGATCGACGCCCATCTGGACAGCCACACGCAGGAGACGACCTATTCCGGCGCGATCCATGGCATGCCGCTGAGCTTTTTACTCGGGCGCGGCGACAAGCGCCTGCTCGAACTCGGCCTGCCAGGCGGGCAACTGATACCGGCGCATACCGTGGTATTTGGCGCACGCAGCTTCGAGCCGGAGGAGGCGGCGTTCCTGGCGAGCATGCAGATTCGCGTGATCGGACAGGCAGAAATCGAACGGCGGGGCTTTCAGGCCGCTTTTGAAGAAGCGTTGGCAATTGTGGTCAGCGCACCGATGGGCTTCGGCGTCTCGCTCGATCTGGACGCGCTGGATCCAGCGACAGCGCCAGGCGTCGGCAGCCCGGAACCGCATGGCCTTGCTGCGAGTGAGGCACTGTACTGTCTGCATCGGCTGGCGCGCGAACACAGGCTGCGTTGTTTGGAAATCGTCGAATACAACCCGGACCGGGATCGCCAAGGGCTGACCGCCCGGCTGATCGGCGCACTGATCGGGGAAGTCCTGCCTTAGGTTCCATCTTTCATACCAGCACCGCTTGCAGCGGACGTCGCAGCGACCTTGGCATCTCCGGTCCGCGACCAAAGCGCACTACAAGGTCGGGTCTCTGGCCGCCGATCCCGAGGTGGTTGGCGAATTGGGGACGTAAGGCCAAAACCTCGATCGGCTGATTCAGCATCGCGTTGCGGATGCCTAAAGCCGCTGCCTGGAGCGCGAATCGCTCATAACAACGTCCCGCTTCAACCCAATGCCTCTTGTCATTCGCTTCCGAGGCAAAGACCGCGATTCCGGCGGAGCTGCGAATATGCCGCGCATATTTGTCGTTCTCGCTCTTTGGCGTGAAAAACAGCTTGAACAACAGGCTTCCCAGCCAGCGCGTAATGACTGGATTGCCGGTAGATCGAGTGAACAGACCATCCCCGGTACGCACCGCCTCGTCGCCACTGAACCGTATCCACGCCTCCAGCTCCTCGACGAACGCCGGATCCTGCATCTGGGTCGTGTTGCCTTGCACGACATACTCAAGGACTTGCTCCATCGCCCTGCTGTCGTTGAGGAGCAGGACGCGAACCCCATTGCCGCTGCCGGCTTGTTCCAGAAGCTTCAGTTCCGCGTTGGACAAAGGCTTCCCATCGAACTCCGTCCGCGTGCATTGGCGCTTGGGGATTGCCTCGAAAAGCGGTGAGACGACCGACTTGGTCGACTCCAGGGCGACATTCACGATGCCGTCCGCACTAGCGTCAAAACGTGCTTCGCCATGCAAACCCTTGGCCAGCGCCGCCTGAATCAGATTCTCTGAGGCACAACCAAGCGAGACGAACAGGTGATGGTCGTCAGGATCGACCGCCGGGCAGCGCCGCGACAGATCGGGCAGCAATGCAATCGAGCGTTCCTCGACGCGAAACTTCCAGCACTGCGTGTTGTGGCTGGACGGAGCCAGTGTCGCGTAGCGCACCAGCTCATGCAGCAGCGACGAACTATCACTCAGGCCGCCCTCGCTGTGGCGCCAGGTCTTCCGGGCAGTCTCCTCGTAACTCAGGTCGCTGGGGTTGCTCGACGAGCAGGCTTGCAAGACGAGCAGCCCGGCGGGAATCGTGGCTACCGAAAGAATGAACTGCCTTCTTGTCGTCATGATGTAGACCTCGGTTTGAGCGTATTCGATGCAGGTCGGGCGAAAAGGCGAAAAAAGAGGTACGGGGCGATGGCGACCCAGGCCAATACGACGACCCAGACCCTGCCCTCGAATACGTTGTAGTTGGCGAGTAATTCCGCCCACGAACGCCCGCCGACATAGTGAAAAAAGAGAAACTCGAAGGCCATGGTGAGCGCCATCCAGAACAGGCCAAGCACGATGGCCGCGCGACCGGAGGCGGGCGGGTAGCGCCGCACAAACGCTCGAATGACGATGCCCAGCAAGACCACACCACTCACGGTAGAGAGCTGGTGTGCCGTGAGTTCGTCCATCTGCTGGCCGTAGGTGAAATCGCGCATGGCGCCATTGGCCATGGCAACCAGCAACATCACGAACCAGGCTATCAGATATTTCCACATGATCGATCGAGGGTGGGGTGTCAGGCGCGCGGCCTATCCAGCTCTCATTCCCCGCCCGCCAACGCCGCTTTCCAGCGCGCGACTTCTACCAGCAGCGCTTGCGGGCGCTCATGTTCGATGCTCGGGCTGCCGGCGTAGACGTTGCCGCTTTCGCCATCCAGGCAGACCAGGTCGCCTTCCGCCAGCGTACGTTCGCCCAGGGTGAGGCGGCGGTTGGCCAGATCGATGCTGAGCGCGGCGCAGCCGACCAGGCAGACCTTGTTGCGCTCGCGCGCGACCACGGCCGCATGTGAGGTGCGCCCACCGTAGGCGGTAAGCAGTCCGGCAGCCACATCGATGCCGGCGATGTCGTCGGTGGCGATTTCCATGCGCACCAGGATCACCGGCTTGCCGGCCTGTGCCATGCGCCGCGCCGTTTCCACGTCCAGCGCAATGCGGCCGCTGGCAACGCCAAGGCTGGCGGAGATGGCAGTGCATAGCAGCGGGGTTTCTTCACTGACATGGAGACGATGCGTTTCGATACTGTCCAGGTCGAGGTGCGCCAGCCGCGCCAAGGCGGTGGCCGGTTCGATCAGCCCTTCGCCGACCTGTTCCACAGCCATGCGCAGCGCCGCCAGCGGCGTGCGTTTGCCGCAGCGGGTTTGCAGCAGGAACAGTTTGCCGTCCTGGACGGTGAATTCGATTTCCTGGGTGTCGCGGAAGGATTGCTCCAGTTGTTGCGCGACCTGGGTGATCTCCTGATAGACCGGCGGCAACAGGCTGGCGAGGTCGTCGCTGGCCGACAGTGCGCGGCGTCCGGAGACGATGTCCTCGCCCTGGGCGTTGCCGAGGTAGTCCAGGTACAGGTGTTTTTCGCCGCTGGCGGGGTCGCGGGTAAAAGCAACACCGGAGCCAGAGGTGCCACCGGCATTGCCGAACACCATGCGCTGCACGGTCACCGCGGTACCCAGGTCGTCGGCCAGGCCGTTGAGTTTTCGGTAGGACAGGGCCTTGTCCGAATTCCAGGAGCGGAACACCGCGCCGGCGGCGGCTTCCAGTTGCTCGAGCGGGTCCTGCGGGAAGGGGGCGCCGACCAGACGGGCATAGAGGTCGAGATAGGCCGCGGCCAGCATCTTCATCTGGTGGAAATCCAGATCGCGACAGGTCGCGAGTCGATGTTCCGCCAAGGCTGCGGCGAGTAGACGGTCGAAATCGCCGCCCGGCACGCCATGCACCACTTCGGCGAAGGACTGGATCAGGCGCCGCCACGAATCCCAGACCAGGCGCGGATTGCCGGTCATGCGCAGGAAGCCGCGCAGGGTGGTGCTGTTGAGACCGACATCGAGCACCGTCTCCAGCATGCCCGGCATCGACACTGGCGCGCCGGATCGAACCGAGAGCAACAGCGGTTTGCGTTCGCCGCCGAACTCCAGCCCGGTGCCGGCTTCCAGGCGCCGGACCTGGCTGGCGAGCAGGTCGCGCAGATCGGGCAGTTGGTGATCCAGGAAGGCGCGACAGTAGGCGGTGCCGAACACAAAGCCGGGCGGTACCGGTAGGCCGATCGCGCTCATGCGCATCAGGTTGTAGGCTTTGAAGCCAACGCTGGCCGGGTCGGCTACATCGGCGCCATGCAGGGTGCGACCGATGGGGTAGATCGCTTGAATTGAATTGTGATGACGTTTCGCCATGATCAGCCCCCACCCACGACTTGTCCGAATATGTGATCGCGCAGCGTGATGGCGACCCACAGCAGGTGGTCGGAGGCATGCTCCAGCTTGCGCCCCGCCTCCAGCACGCCGTAGATGTCGGCGAAACGGTCGGCGTTTCCGAGCAGCGCCCGCTTCAGCACCCGCTGGGCATCGTCGCACAGGTGTTCCAGGCTGGCGATGCGATGGAAGGCTTCGACGAAATCCTGGGTGTCCTCGCGCGAACCGCCGCGGCGGATGTGGCGCGCCGTTTCCAGCAGCATGACGTATTCCTGCGCGCCCTGAACCAGGTAGCCGGCCAGCTCGACCAGCGCTGGCGGCATCTGGCCCTGACCCTTGCCGGTTGCCAGCGTCAGGTTGAAGGCGGCATCTTCCAGGTCGTCGGCGACGTCATCGGCGCTTTCGATCAGCGCGGCGAAAAAGTTCATGCCATCGGCCCGCCGCGCGGCGGCGCGGGCCGCATTGAGCAGTTCGTCAGCGCGCGATTCCCATTCCTTGGCGCGTTCCGCATTGGCCGCAAGAACCTGCAGCGGGTCGGCCCCGCGCGCCCTGACCAGGCTATCGCGGATGCCGCTGGCGAGTTCAACCAGATAGCTGGCGTGCTCCACGGCGATATCCAGCATGTCCTCCTGTGCGCTGCTGACATAACCGGCCAGTTCCGCCTTCACCTCGTCCTCGACCAGGGAGACCGGCCGCCCGTCGAGCAGATAGCGGGCGGCGATGCGGAACAGGGTGCGCATGAATTCCAGCGCACGCTCGCGGCCGAGCGCATCCGACAGTGTCTCGCCCAGGTGAACGCGGCCGGCCAGAGCGAATTCCATCGCGTCGTACACCAGCCGCTCGCCGCCGGCCTTGAGGAAGGCCATATGGCCGATGTTTTCGTCGGCCCCCCATTTCAGCAAGGCCAGGCTTTCTGGTTTGGGCAGGAAGTGGCGCAGGCGTTTGCGCGCCCGGTTCCAGTCGATCAGAAACACCAGGCGCGAGCCGAGGAACTGCAGAAAATCGCGCAACGCCTGGCTGCTGGCCAAGGTGATGCGGCCGAGACCGAGGTGATAAAAGCCGCTTTCCATGCCGCTGTCCTGGCGCGAGCGGGTGCCTTCCCAGTTCACGCCATGGCCTTTGAACAGGCTCTGGAAGAACAGCAGGCGCGGCAGATGCACATCGGTATAGGTGATGCTGACCTCGCGGCCGCTGACGTGAACCACCAGCACATGCGCGTCGGTGGTGCCGATATCGTTCTGCAACACCAGTTTGCGGCCGACCCGGGTGGCCGTGGTGGCGAGGCCGGGATGTTCGAATTTCAGCGGGCGGGTGGCCGCCACGCCGGCCATGAAGGCGGTGATCAGCGCGCGGTCGCTGTTGCGGATGTCATACACGCTGGCGCCGTCGATGGTCTCGCCCGCCACTTCAGCCTGGAGCCGGTTCAGCGCCTTGTGCATGTCCATCACCAGCAGGTGCGGGGAGTCGCCGCGGCCGCGATCGCCCGAGGTCATCGCCTCGATACTGCTGCCGCGCAAGGTTTCCGAACCGGGGTTCTGCAGTTCGGCCAGGCGGGGATCGTCGGCAAGGCGCTGATGGCGCGCGGAAAACTCGCTCGCCCGCGCATCCCCGGCGGCGAGGACCAGCGGCGCCAGCATCTGACCGAGATCCTCGGCGATGAGCCGCAAGGCCACATCGGCACGCGGGATCAGATAACGCTCGTCGGACAGCTTCTGCGCCCCGGCCACGACGGCATCAAAGCCGGGATCGGTCACCCCGGCGGCCAGGCGCTCGGCGCTCAAGGTGGAGACCGGCACATTGGGATGATCGGCATGCGAGCGCGCGGTCTGCAGCAGAGTGAACAGATATTTGACCCGATCATTGGCGGTCAACGCCGCGTTGACCAGGGAGGGAAGCAGCAGCTTCTCTTCGCCGAGGGCGCTGACAATCAAGGTTTTTTGAGTCATCGGGAAGCTCGCAAGGCCGGCTGTAAGCCTGGAAACCAGGCTTCAAGTTTTTTATAGCAGGACAAGCGGGGGGGAATGTTTCAGGTGGCAAACCTGCGGCGAGTAAATCACTGAAATCAAAGATAAAGCGCTGCCATCTTCCGCCAGTAATGGCCGCGATGGGCGCGTCCTGCCCAGACGTGCAAGTGATGCCCGATACCTTTTGCGCTGAGGATTTCGCTCAAGCGACGGTTGTTGTCCAGAAAGGGGTCTTGAGCACCGATGACGATCACCTTATCCATGCGGCGCAAATGTTGCAGACGCCAGTCGCACGCCAGGTTTGGCAAAAAATGGGTCGGGGTGTGGAAATAGATGTTCTCGTCGTAATAACCGCTGAACAGGTCGTTGAAGGTTGCCACGTTCAAGGTGAGATCGTAGCGGCCAGAGCAGGCGACCAGTTTCTGGAACAGGTGGGGGTACCGGAAAGCGATATTGGCGGCATGAAATGCGCCCAGGCTGTTGCCGTGCGCAATGGTGCAGGAGTGCGGGTTCTTCTGTCGCATCAGCGGCATGACCTCGTTGAGGAGATATTCCTCGAACAGGATGTGACGACGGATGCGGTCCGCCGGCTGGCGCCAGAAGCAGTAAAAGGTCTCCCAGTCGATGCTGTCCACGCACCAGAGCTGCAATTGCCCGGCCTCGATCTTGGCGGTCAGGCTGTGCACCAGACCGAGGTCTTCGTATTCGTGGAAGCGACCGTCGCGGGTCGGGAACACCAACACCTTGGCGCCGGCATGCCCGTACACCAGCAACTCCATGTCGCGTTGCAGGCGCGGGCTGAACCAGCGGTGGTATTCCCGGTTCATTTACAGTCCTCATCTGCCGTTGGCAGTGGTTATCAGGTTCAGGGCGATGCCAGAAAGCGGGCCACCTCCTTCTGCAATTCGCGCTCACCGGCTTCCTGGCCTGCATAGTCGAAATGGCCTGCTTCCAGCAGGAACAAGCGCCGCAGCGATTCGGGTATCGCGTTGTAAATGGCGAACTGACCAGGTGGCGGCACCGCCGGGTCGAACAAGGCGGCCGCCACCAGCGTCGGGATGCGCAGATAGCGGGCGGCGCAAGCAGCATCGTAGTAGGCCAAGGTTTCCATTACGTTAAAGGGGTGATGCAGCTGATAGCCGTGCACTGCCTCGCCGCAGCCGACACATGTGAGGGTCAGGCGCAGTGCCTGATGGCCGAAGGTGGGCACCTGCACATACAGGCGGTCGATACGAGAGTCCCACGGGGCCGCCAGCGCGCCGATGCCGCCGCCGAAACTGATACCCAGGCAGGCCACCCTGCCCGCCACCTCCGGGAACAGGGAAAGAAGGGCGGACACGCCCAGCCAGAGATCGTCCACACAACCGCCCAGGATGTAACGATCACGCTCCTGAATCCGATGCAGGACGTGAGAGAACGGGTGGGGGGAAATCCCCGTCACCCGGCTGCGCCCCATGCCGCGAAAACAGGGAAACAGCAGAACGGCGTCATCCAGCCCGACGGGCTCATCAGGCTCCGTCCGCCCGCCGTAGCCGTGGCCGATCAGCGCCCCCCGCTGCGGCGGCCCGGATAACGGCAGGAGCAGCCAACCGCCGATTTCCACCCCGTCCGTGGAGTGATAACGCAGGTCGTGCACCGTGTGATTCCCCAATATCTGGCCGGTAGGACAAATGCGCGGCCGGGGATCCAGCGCAAGCGCGGCGGCGTAGCGATCCCGCCAGAAGGTGGCGAAGTCGTCCGGCGGTTCAGGCGGCACGATGGCCAGCAGTTGCGCCAGATCCATGCCGTAGGCGGGGTCGAAACCATAGCTGTGGACGAATGGCTGGGTAGGCATGGTGGCGGGTGAGGTCAGTTTGCGGGCAGGGTGACAGAAAACCGGGCAACCGGGACAGGCTGAGCACGAAATTCAACCGGAGACGGAGGGTTTTCTGGTGCGCCTAAAGCGGCAAGTCCAGCGTATGCCGCACGCGCATGACGGAAATATTTCCGTCATGCATCGCTTCTCATGAAGCGATCCAATCTTGCCAGGACAAAACTGGAACCTCGGACTCCCTGCCCGGCAGCGCTTTCCTCAGACTCAACTCAAAAATGAGAGCTCGATGTGGCCCCTGTAACCAGGGCGTCATACAAGCCTGTCACATTTCCCCGAAATGCCAGCCGTCCGCTCCGTCTTCATCTCGGATGTCCATCTGGGCACCCGCGCCTGTCAGGCTGACAGCCTGCTCGCGTTCCTGCGCGAATACCCCTCCAACCACCTGTATCTGGTCGGCGACATCATCGACTTCTGGAGCATGAGCCGCGGCATCCACTGGAGCCCGGCGCAAAACACCGTGATCCAGAAAGTGCTGAAGCGTGCACGCCACGGCGAACAGGTGGTGTTCGTGCCGGGCAACCATGACGAGGCGCTGCGCGATTACTGCGAGACCGCCTTCGGCGATATCCGCGTCGAACGCGAATACGTGCACGAAACCGCCGACGGTCGCCGCTTTCTGCTCATCCATGGCGACGATTTCGACCAGGTGACGCGGCATCACCGTTGGGTGGCGGTGCTGGGCGACGTCGCCTACAACACGCTGGTCCTGATCAACGGCTGGCTGTCGCGCCTGCGCCGTCTGCTCGGCATTGCCGGCTACTGGTCGCTGGCAGGCTATGCCAAGCGACGGGTGAAAACCGCGCTGCAGTTCATTTTCGATTTCGAGGATTCGGTCATCCACCACGTCCGCGAACGCGGTCTCGACGGCGTGATCTGCGGCCACATTCACTGGGCCGCGCTGAAGGAAGTCGAGGGACTGATCTATGCCAATTGCGGCGACTGGGTCGATTCCTGCACCGCCATCGTCGAACACCATGACGGCCGCCTGGAAATGGTGGAATGGAGTGCGGTTTGCAAGATGCCGCGTAGCGAGTTCAGCGCGGTTCTGGTGGAGGCGGATTGATGCGTGTCCTGATGGTTTCCGACGTGTATTTCCCGCGCATCAATGGCGTTTCCACCTCCATCGAAACCTTCCGTGGCGCGCTCTCGGCGCACGGCGTGGCGGCCCGTCTGGTCGCGCCGAGTTATGGTGACGACACGCCCGCGCCCGGCGTCACCCGGGTGCCCGCCCGGCGCGTGCTGGGCGACCCGGAAGATCGTTTGGCGCATTACGCAAAATTGCGCCGCGCCACGCTGAAAGCGGCGGCGGATTGCGACGTGATCCACATCCAGACGCCTTTCGCCGCGCATTACGCCGGATTGCACGCCGCCCGCGTGCTGAACAAGCCGGTGATCGCCACCTATCACACCCTGTTCGAGGAATATCTGCAGCACTACATCCCCTGGTTGCCAGCCAGAATGCTGCGCGGACTGGCGCGACGCTTCTCGCGCGGCCAGTGCAACGACCTGGATGCGGTCATCGTGCCGTCTTCGGCGATGCGCACCCGGCTGCGCGACTATGGCGTCAGCCGCCCGCTGCATGTACTGCCCACCGGCCTGCCGGCCAGCGCCTTCACGCCGGGCGATGGTGCCGCCTTCCGCGCCGGACACGGCATTGCGGCGGAACGGCCGGTCGTGCTGTTCGTCGGGCGGGTGGCGCATGAAAAAAACATCGTCTTTCTGCTGGAAGCCGTGGCGCTCGCCCGCCGCACCTTGCCTGATCTGCTCTTCCTGGTCACCGGTGAAGGCCCGGCGCGCATGGATCTGGAGCAGGAAGCGCTGCGTCTCGGCTTGAGTGAACACACCCGCTTTCTCGGCTACATGGACCGCAAGCGCGAGCTCCCTGCCGCCTATGCCGCCGCCAATGCCTTCGTGTTCGCCTCGCGCACAGAAACGCAGGGCCTGGTGCTGCTGGAAGCAATGGCGCAACGCTGCCCGGTGGTCGGTCTGTCGATCATGGGGACGGCGGACATCCTGGAAGCGAAACGCGGCTGCCGCATCGCCCCGGATGACCCCGCCGGCTTCGCCCAGGTCCTGCTGGAACTGCTGAACGACCCCGCCGCGCGCTTGCGTCTCGGCGATGCAGCGCTCGGCTATGCGCAGGAATGGTCCGATCACGCGCTGGCGGGGCGTCTGGCCGCGCTCTACCGCAGTCTGGCGCGATGAATACCCGTGATGAAGCCCCTGCGCATCCTTCTCGTCACCGAAACCTACCCGCCTGAAATCAACGGCGTTGCGATGACCACGCAGCGCCTGGTGCACGGTTTGCGCGCGCGCGGCCACTGGGTGGGCCTGGTGCGGCCGCGGCAACGAAACGACCGCATCGCTGCCGACACCTGGACCGTGCCCGGCCTGCCCATTCCCAATTACCCCGGCATGCGCCTGGGCCTGCCGGCCTGGTGGCGCCTGGGCCAGCTGATGGATCGCCAGCGCCCCGACCTGGTGCATGTGGTCACCGAAGGCCCGCTCGGCTGGGCTGCCGTCAGCGCCGCGCGCGCCCGCAAGCTGCCGCTCACATCCGGCTATCACACGCACTTCGATCAATACAGCAGCCACTACGGCCTGGCATGGCTGATGCCCTCGGTCACCGGTTGGCTCGACGCCCTGCACCGGCGCTGCCA
>Ga0209287_10000737_pt1 | contig 18165 bp, 16 predicted proteins | sample PPLLak3cmMay2015_2_FD_187255 | JGI IMG/M metagenome (GOLD analysis project Ga0209287, IMG submission 187255) | Freshwater sediment microbial communities from Prairie Pothole Lake near Jamestown, North Dakota, USA - PPLs Lake P8 Core (1) Depth... | ecosystem: Environmental > Aquatic > Freshwater... | reverse complement strand
GATGAAGTAAAACATGGCGTATTGCTGAGTATTGCAAGGGCAGGATTCAAATACGTCGCCCGTTTTCATGCGGAAACCATAGCCAGAATATTTAATGGGGCAAAACCCCGCGATCTTGATCAGTTTTTTGAAGATCCCCCGCGGATTGCCATCAACCTCAAGACCGCCCAGATTATAGGATACGATCCGGGAGTTGATATCCTTGGTTCTTCAGATGAGGTGTTTGAGAGCATTGCAGCCGCCAGATAGATCTCACAATAACTATGCTCTCGTAAAGAGTCATGATTCAGACGGCAAAGTAAAAAACTCATTATGCAAGGCGCGCGAATTTTGAGGAATGAAGCGTACATATTGGTACGCTGCAATGACGAAAGATGAAGCGCAACACAGCAGAATGACTTTTTACGAAGCCGTCGATGGGAACATGCAACATGCAAGATAGCCGAAATAAAATCTTTTCAACAGAAAAACCTATTCAATCCGGTGTTATATTCCAAATGAACAAAAATTCGGGTTTGACTGAAGTTAACTATGAAATCAGGATTCTCGACGAAAGTTACCTGCCGCAAATAATGGAATTGCAGCATCTCATAATCGAAAATCTGCTCCGAAAAGATACGCTTCAGCCTTTTTCGGCCGATTTCATGAAAGATCATCTTGGCATAAAAGGTTTTGTACTCGGTGTTCTTTCCGGTAATGACCTCCTTGCTTTCCGAAATGTCTATTTCCCTGACATAAATGATGCGGAATGGAATCTCGGGATCGACCTTGAATTTCCAACCCGAATTCTGAACAAAGTGGCTAATCTACAAATGGTATGCGTGCATCCTTCTTATCGCGGCAACTCCATTGCCTCAATAATGAATAAACATGCCATCAGGATAATAAAAGATATGGGGATACACGATCATGTTTGCGCTACGGTCTCTCCGTATAACTTCTGGAACATAAAAATTCTTCTTGACAGCGGTTTCATCATTAAAAAGCTCGCTAAAAAATACGGAGGAAAACTCCGCTACATTGTTCACCAGGATTTGCATTCTCCCATGAATTTCGAATCAGGCTGCTCTCAGCCTGTTGTACTCACGGATTTCATTAAACAGCATGAAATGTTAAGCAACGGCTGGTATGGGACGGATCTGAATGTCAGCAGGAAAGACGCCGGCCGGCCTTGTTATGAAAATATGTTTCTCACTTTTTCAAGACAAACAGAATCACTAAATGCCGGATAATCTGTAAACTATGCGGTCGCAAAAATCTCTGAAAAAATTTATAGGCTTTCGCGGCAAAATAATATTGATTGTTGTTGGTATCTTATCTCTATCCTACTCACTTGGCATGTTTCTTAGTGTTTTATCTTTTGAAAAAATTTATTTAAAAACCCTCACATCAAAATATGAAATTATAGGCAAGGACTTAAAACATAAAATTGAAACCGCTCTTAAATTCGGCAAGCGTATTGATGGCTTTGTCGGCATGGAAAACCTTGTTAAGCCACTTTATGGTCAATCTGAGGATATTTCAGAAATATTCCTTGCTGACCAGGATGGCAACAATCTCTTTTTCTCGGGCAAGGCGGAATTCATTGTAGCGAGCGGCTCAACCGTGACTGATGCCGATGCCGTAAAAATTATAAGACACTCATTTTATGCAAATAAAATATTGCCCTTACGCAGGCTTTTTGACTGGAACGCAAAAAGTACCGTCATCCGTGAATATGAAGGCAAATACTATCTCATGATTCCGATTGTGCCTCCGTTTGGAGGGAACAAAGGTATCCTGGGGATTGCTTTCAGCAAGTCGGTTATTGATGATAAAAAAGCAGTGCTTATAAGGGCGTTTCGTAATAAACTGATTTTCTCCATACTGCTCTCAGCTTTCCTTGTTGGTTTGCTGATAGAGTTTTTTTTCATTAAACCTGCGAGTCGGATGGTTGCAAAGGCCGCTGAAAAAATATTTGAAAACCCTTCTTCAACAAAGATTGGTTCAGCCGACATTCCTCCCGAAGTGGAAGAGATTCATAAGCAGATTTCCGAAGGGTTGGTATATATACGGCAGTCGAGGAAAGACCTGAACATGAACCTGTGCCAACTGGAAAACCTTCTGGTAGATAACGAGTATGCTGCAAATGAAATCAGGTACATGAGGGAGATTATAGATGGGAAATAAGCAGCGAAGCAGCCTGACCCAAAAAATCCTGCTCATTGTTCTCAGCTTTATGGTTATCTCACAGCTTGCCTATTTATATATTGATGCGCGTTCATTTGAGAAAAGTTATGTTGATATAGTCAGATCCAATCTTCATGCAGCCGGAATCAGCATCAGGAATAATCTGACAAACATTCTGGAAAAGGGGATTCCGATAAATAAGCTCGTGGGATTGGAACCTATTTTCAATGAAATCCTTGCAGATGCCCCGAATTTATCCTTCCTTGCCATTTACGATAATTCTGGGAATTGCATGTATTACTCTGACCGGGAAAGATTCATTGATGGCGATGATGCCGTTAAGGCAGGCAGAAACAGCAGCCGGTTTTCCCTAAGTTTCCCGCTTCAGACAACCGGCGGCAAAATCGAGGGAAAACTCGTAACAGGTATTGATCAAAAGCAGATATCAAAACAGGTGAGATCAATAATTCTGGACACAGGCACAATAATATTAATCTCCATTCTTGCCACAATCGATTTTCTCTTTTTTATTGTTGCCTTCACGATCGAAATTCCTCTCAAAAGGGCTGCCGCCGATATAAGCCTGGCCAAAAATCCTGAGCGGACAGGACTTTCCATCAGGAGAACCGATATTGATTTCCTTGATCATGCCCTTGATCGGTTTGACCGGCACAGATACCTTTTCAGGGTGAGATGGCTGAGATTCAACGATCTTTTCCTTTCATTCACCAGGGCGCTGAAATACCATAAGCCACAGGACCCTGCGATCGATGAGCCGGTCAGAGGAATACAATCCATAATCACCCGTTTCACTTCCGAAAGCAAAGAGCAACCTCGTCCTGTAGTTATCGGTTCACCGGTATTAATCCGTCCGGCTGTATTTTTGTTTGTATTTGCCGAAGCCCTTAGTATATCTTTTCTGCCCCTCTATGCCGGGGAAATCTACCGCCCCCTGTGGGGCCTCAGCAAAGAAGTGATCATCGGTCTTCCCATCTCGGCTTTCATGCTGTTCACTGCTCTCAGCTTTCCTGTCGGAGGAGCCTTGGCAGATACTCTCGGCCACAGGAAAGCCTTTGCCATAGGAGCCGCGGTCACCGCAACAGGACTCGTTTTAACCGGCACTACAAACAATATCCTGACTCTCATCATTTACCGTTCCATTGCCGGAACCGGCTTTGGTATCCTATTTATTACGGCACAGGGTTATATCGTTTCGACCACATCCATCTCCAACCGCGCTGAAGGAATGGCAATTTTTCTTTCGGCCTTTTACGGTGGAACTCTTTGCGGGGCTGCCATAGGAGGCATGGTGGCTGAACGGATCGGGTTCCGTATTCTGTTCTATTCAGGGGCGGCAATTACAGTTATCTCAGTCTTTTTTATTTACTTCTTTATGACGGAACAACCCGGATCCGGTTTTCAGACAGGGAAAAAGTCCGGAGCGGGTAAAATTTTTCAGCAATTTGTCTCCCTTTTGCCCTTACCGGGGGATTTTATAAAGCTTCTTTCAAACCGGAACTTTGCCGCTCTTACCATCTTCCAGTCGATTCCCAATAAAATTTGCCTGATAGGTTTTGTTTACTACCTTGCGCCCCTGTTTCTGAAAAGCCTCGGCTCAGGCCAGTCTGATATAGGCCGCCATATCATGGGATACAGCCTCATGATGATCCTTTTCAGCCAGACAGTTTCGAAATGGTCCGACAGGCATTTTACGGCAAAACCTTTTATATTCTGGGGCGGAGTGCTATCCGGTTTGTCGCTTATACCTTTTTTCTTTTTCACAAACACGTGGATGGTAGCTATCGGAATCATAATGCTGGGGATGTCGCATACTATTTCTGTCTCAAACCAGGCAAAAATGGCTTCCCATCTGAATGCTGTTAAAGAAATCGGCGTTGGTCCAGGGCTCGGTGTTTACAGGCAGATAGAGCGGTTGGGTAATGTAATTGCTCCCATTCTTCTCGGGCTTATGTCATCAATATTCGGATATTCTAAAACTCTGGCACTGATCGGGATATTCACTGTTCTGTCGAGTATTATTTTCCAGGTTATTTACCGTGAAGAAGCTGTAGCAGCCAACCGTTAACTTAAAGACCTGTTATAAAAAACGGAGAGAATGTTATATGAAAGTCTTTTTAAAAATAATTTTGATTTCATCACTCCTGCTTCATTCTGTTATTACCTATTCTGCGGATTTCTCCGGCGCAAACGGAATAAATCAGCAAGCTTTGGAAAGCAACCCGCCCGGAGTTGTACCTCTAAAAGCTTCAGAAAATAAAAGTTTCAAAGAAAAGGAAATTAAAACATTTTCTTCATCGGTATCCCAGCCATTTGCCGGAAGCCAGTCTCCGGATGAAGCAAGAATTGCGGCAGTTGCCAAGGGAAAGGCCGAAGCGCTTGAAAAAGCAGGCACCTATCTGGAAACTATGAGCGTGGTTGAAAACTTCACCCTAACCAAGGATCAAACCATTGCACTTGCATCTGGAATTCTCTCCGTAGATATTTTATCACAAAAAAATTTCGCTACTGATGAAGGCTTTGGAATGATTCTCGAGATGAAAATTAATGTCGATACAAGTGTAATGAATAAAAGAGTCAGACAAATTCACGAAGATGAGGCTCTTATGGAAAAATTCATCGAGCTGAAAGGTCGGGAAAATGAACTGCTTGAGAAAATCAAAAAGCTGGAAAATCTGAACAGGGAACTTGGAAAGCTGCCGGAAAAGGGCAAGAAGGATAAAAGGAATCAGCTAAAAAGAGAATATGATGAAGTTATTCAGGCTATTCCTGCCGGGGAATGGAATCAGAAGGCCATTTCATTATGGGAGAGAGGCAAATACAAGGATCCCAATAAAGCGATTGAATATTTGAATGAATCCATCCAGCTTGATTCAAAGAATCCTGTTTCGTTCAACAACCGCGGTGTTGCATATTACAACTTGGGAAACCGTCAGCTTGCAATCGGGGAGTTTAATCAGGCACTGAAGCTCGATTCTAATTATGCAGATGCCTATAACAACCGCGGCGTAGTGCTTTTTGAACTCAGGCAATATCAAAAAGCGATTGAAGATTTTAACCGGGTTATCAGCCTAAAGCCACAACGTGTTGATTCTTTCCTGAACCGTGCTGCGGCCTACAAAAACATCTGGCAATATCAAAATTGCCTTGATGATCTAAAACAGGCTCTGCTGCTCGACCCAAATTATGCAAGGAAAAATGCCGGCCAGGGAAGCGCAAATATCGATCTGAATGAAATCGAACGCTTGTGTGAAAATGCGTGCAAGGCATGCAACCTGGGTTTATGCAAATCTAAAAATTACCTTGATGAGAGAGGATTCTGTAAATAAAGCCGATATAGGACATCTATTTAAGCCGCTCGCTTTTTGCTGCAAATACATTTTGATTATTCGTAAAAAGTTATATGCGAACTGATTTGAGATTTTTGGTAAAAAGATTTTTAAAGAACTGAGCGTTAAAAAGCACAAGCTGTTTGATCCCGCCCTGGGCGGGAGAGTTCTTGTGATTTAGCGAAATGATTTAAAAATCCCCAAAAAGCTCATTAAGAGAGCATATCAGGCTTTTTACGATTTAGCTATTTGCTGATTGAAAGGTCTAACATCCTGCGGACGGCCTCTTTTGCCGGAATCCTTATCTTTCCCGGAACTTTTACTTCTCCTTCCATATTTTCAAGGCTTACCGCCACATCCTCAAGGGTTATCTTTTTCATGTCACTGCATTCCATCTCCGGAGAAACAGGATAGAATCTTTTTGAAGGGTTTGCTTTTTTCAACTGATGGAGTATCCCTGCTTCAGTTCCCACGATAAAAGACTTGTTTTCCGACTCAACGGCATGCCTTATCATCCCGGAAGTGCTTAAAACAAAATCAGCCAGTTCAAGAACTTCAGGGCGGCATTCGGGATGCGCCATGAAAACGGCTCCGGGGTGCTTTTCTTTTGCCAGGAGAACGGTTTCGGGGGTAAGCATGTTGTGGATCGGGCAGTAACCATCCCAGAAATGGAGTTTCTTTTTCGTATGCAGCGAGGCATATTTTGCAAGGTTTTTATCGGGAACCATCAGTATCTCGTCAGCATCGAGGCTGTTTACCACCTTCACCACATTTGCCGAAGTGCAGCATATGGTTGAAAGCGCCTTTACCGCTGCAGTTGAATTCACATATGTAACTACAGGCATGGGGGATATTTCATCCAGCTTTTTCAAAAGGGCTTCAGGAGTCACCATGTCGGCCATCGGGCATCCCGCATCCATGCGGGGTTGCAGAACAGTCTTTTCAGGGGAGAGGATCGAAGCCGTCTCCGCCATGAAATGCACCCCGCAAAAGACAATTACTTCGGCATCGGTCTGCGCGGCCTTTATGCTGAGCTCAAGGGAATCCCCGCAAAGATCTGCAGCATCCTGTATTTCCGGACGCTGGTAATTATGCGCAAGCATGATAGCTTTTCTCTTTTTTAACAAACCCCTGACTTTATTTTTAAGATCAACATTTCCCATTATTCACCAATCCTTATAATTTCAGCTCCTTCCGGTATTTTAAATGTAAAGATAGAACCGGGACTGTCGACAAACTTTGAATCCAGAAGATCTATAACCGTTTCATCTCCGTACGCATTATAAATGCCGATCCTTGAAATCTCAAAAGATCTTTTTGAGACCGAAAGAAAAACCTCCGCAAGATCTGCCCTTTTTTCTTTCGGCAGAAGCCTTAAAATAAAATAATCCTCCTTGTTTTTTTTAAGTGAAACGGAAAAATTGCGCCTTACTATCCGGATGTCCGATAAAAAGCTTGCCCCTTTTCCTGTTCCAAAAAATTCCGGAGCTTTTCCGGCCATGACCTGATTGATATCAGGCCTGTATATCCATAGATTTTCACCGTCTGTAATCACAAGCTGTTTCTCGGGTTTTTCATATTCCCATCTCATCATGCCCGGACGCTTGACAAAAATCTTCCCTGCCGCAACATCTGTTATATCCATTGCCTTTAATGTGGATTCCTGGATGAATCGTGCGGTAAAACCGGGAACGGAATACCTGTTTTCAACTTTTGTTATAATTTCATCAGCAGTCAGAGAAGATTCCGTTCCTTTTGCGTCAGTACCGGAGCAGATTTGACAGAATACGGCTGCAATGCAAAAAAGTACCACTCTAAATTTCATATTTTTAAACTCCGTGATGCTTAACCTGTCTGTAAACTCATCAATTATAATATCTCTTAAAAGCCTTGTGGGAACGGATTTTAGATTTTTAAGAGAGTAAGCATATTTGATTTTTACGAAACCACTATATTTTTTTCATAATATGCCGTTTTCCCGAAAACGGCAAGGCAGATTCGGTCTATTATCTTCATTTTTCTTACCGCCGTATCCTTATCAATCGATACCGGCCTCACACCCTGCAGAAGAAGAGTTTCAATATTGTTCTTCCGAAGCTCTTCCTCAAACCTTTCGGAATTGATAAGGCTCTGGAAATAGGCTGCTTTTTTATCCGATAACATCCGGTAAATATCACTCCGGTCATCCGAATCCTCCAGAATACCTATGGCCGATTCGAGACATTCATCTATGCTTGCCTCCTCGGAACCCATCTTTTCAAAAAAAAGGCAGAGGAAATAAATCCCCTTTTCCGTAAACTCTTTGCGGCGATTCCGTATTTTAACCTTTGCAAGTGTCCTGGATCTGTCACAGGAGACATATTTTAAGGCTTCGTCAAGCTTGTCGTTAAGTTTTGCGGGCATATTGAGATGATCTATGAATTCACCTAAAATTTCCGGAGGCACTTGTGCATTTATGGTGCCTCTTTCATCCGGAAAGAAGATTTTGCTTTGAATCTTCCGCGCGGATAAATACCCGGTAACCCTGTTCACATCTTCTTTCCTGATATCAGTCTCTTCAAGAAATTCTTCCAGAAGAGACTGTATCGATTCATCGGGAGAAAAAATCAGTCTTAAAAGAGATTCTTTTTCGGATCCGTTTCCGCTTAATATTGCATTAATACCTTCTGCTGAAGGGTCTGAAAAAGTCGAATCTATATAATGCAGAATCTTTCCGCTGAGGGTAAACCCGTCTTGAAAAACACCTTCGATTTTATCAGCAATTACCTGATATTTTTCCATCAATCTCCTTAACCGGGATCATCACCGGCCTTACTACGTATTTATGGTTTCTTATAAAAGGTTCTTCTTGTATCGGCAATTTCCCTCAAGCATAATTGATACACCGGAGAACTTCTTAAAAAACAGGCGGGAACAAAGCTGTTCACGCCTTAAAAATATATATCATACACAACGGTTTATATTTTAGGTTCTTCTCCCAATTAGTTGGGAGAAAGGGTTCCAGGATTCGAGGGGTCAAGGGTTCAAGTGTTTGTTTTCCAATGATTTTATAAAAGCTTTCATCATCCTCTCAACATCCCTGATATCCCTTTGAAACCTGAAATACTTTCAGTATCAAGATGGCCCGGGTCTCCGGATAATAGCATCTGAGTCTCAAGTTCACACGTTGATCCATAGGCAATATATAATGAACGTAAATATTCAGGGGTTGTTTTCCTGCCATACCTTTCCGCAATATTACCGGGAATCGATAAAGCCGCTCTTCTCATTTGTGAAGTCAAAGAAAAATCCTCAATTTCAGGGAACATTTTCGTTGTCTTATAAATTGCCGGGCACAGTTGATATGACTTTATGCCAAACCTTTAATTCTTTATAGTTCGTCAGCATTGAGCGCTGGTGGTTAGCGCTTCGGCTTCACTACGTGTCACTCGAATCCTTGGACCCTTGACCCCTTGAACCCTCTCCGGATTACCAACTAATCTGGAGATGATCCATATTTTATTATATTATAACTGAATTTTGTCAAAGGATATCTGATCGAAACAGCTGGCGCAATCCGGGCGGCTTGTTGCGGTAAACTTACTTACACCCCTCAAAGGGGTACTGCAAAGAGTTCCGCTTATCGTTAATTGATCATCTTTAGGCTTTTTATGATACCGCCATCTTTTAATTTTCTGAAATTTATGTATAATGAAACCTAAGAGGGTTTTGCAGACACTCCTGAATGAAACTATAGAAACTTAATACTGAATTTATTCGCGTTGGGGAGGCTTTCAACATGAAGAATAATTCACATTATTTTAAGGACATTGTGTATTGCGGGCGAATCCTTAATGGAAAATACGGTAAGGCGCTAAAGAAACGTGTTACGGAGTGTATAGCGGCTTTTCATGCTTTCGAAGAAATCGGTAATTTGTCGATACCTTACGTATCGGCCTGGCATGAGGATGAAAATGCCTGGTATGAATTTGCCGCCAAAGGCTTCACGGACTTGATGGTATGCGATACCTCACAGCTTGCCGAGGTGTTTCGGAACAGCATTTGTGACCGGCGCATTTACAAATATTCGGGGGTCGGGCCGAGTATTCTAAAAGAGGTTTTGAACCGGGAAGGGCTGGAAGAAGCCAGGAAGCAGCTTCGCGAAAACAGTAAAGAGCATGGCAATGTTGAAGCCGTTTATAAAATTTCCCTTGATGGAAATAATTACTGCTGGCTGAAAGACAGGGCTAACGTGGAAACTTACGCCGAAGACAATATCTGTCTTTCCATCGGATGTCTTACAGTCGTTTCAAAGGAGATGGAGTCTGAAGAGAAATGTGAAAACCTGATCCTTGAACTAAAAAATGCCCTGGCCAAAGTCAAAACCTTAAGCGGATTGCTCCCGGTCTGCTCTCATTGCAAGAAGATCCGTGACGATAAAGGCTATTGGAATCAAATCGAGGCTTATATCCTGGAGCATTCTGATGCGGAGATAAGCAACAGTATCTGCGAGGAATGTGCGAAGGAACACTTTCGTACACCCCATCCCGATATAGGCAAGCGCTGGTCCGGAAAATCAGGTAAGCCGCAAAAGTGATAAATATTTAAATTTATAAAAGGAAGCCCGATATTTTGTGTATTATCTGCTGCTTCGGGAGGGCTCCGACAAGTCTATCTTTCAGTTCCGCCCTGTCAAAGATAAGCATGGTAGGAATGCTGGCGATATTGTATTTTGCGGAAGTACCAGGGTTCTCATCAACGTTCAGTTTGCATATTCTGAACCTGCCGGAATACTCTCCGGCAATTTCATCTATAACAGGGCCTATCATCCTGCATGGTCCGCACCATGGAGCCCAGCAGTCAAGCAGGACGGGAATTGGAGACTTCAGCACTTTTTCGCTGAAATTATTGTCAGTGACGACAAGTGGTTTTTCATCAAAAAGATCTGTTGTGTCAAGCAATGCCGAACATTTACCGCATCTTGCGGTTACACCTGACTTGTCGGACGGAATCCTGTTCTTTGTGCCGCAGGCTGAACATCTGATGTTCACCGTCTTTGTTTTTATCATTTGTCCTCCTTTCTCCCGTTACTTCAAGGCATGACGCCGTACTTTTTTATTTAGTTTCCATCCGGAAATGGCCCTTTTGGGCGATCTCTGTGTCAATCTGCGGGATTTCTTGTGCGACATACATTGCGTATGTCTCCGCGCAATCCCTTGATTTCCTTGAGCTTGCCCAAAATTGCCTATTCCCGAATTGGAAACGCGATAGTGTCTATCATTAGTTTTCGGATGGACACTATTTATAGCAGCTGTCCATCCGAAAACCAATATTTTATCCGCCATAGGTCAATAACAGACTTTGCCCCATTTCCCCTGCTCCCGAAAAATGCCTTTCGTGGACCGGTAATCTTATATAATTGTGCTTTCTCCTGCCGGCCCGAAAATTTCTTTGCATTCCGGATTTTCGTGGCATATTATTCCCCAGTTTCTGGTGTGGAAAGCAACATTACAGTAAACATATACAACCGGAATTATTCGATACCTAACAGGATATTAATGACAAAATATGAATTTTAATTATCTTTTCGATACGCCTTTCGGTTATGCCGCTCTTTTGTACTCCATAAATCCGTTCAAAATTACAGAAATACTTCTTCCTGACCCGGATAAAAAAAATATTCTTCATAAAACAACCGGTTACCCGGCAGATAAAAATGCTTTACATCCTCAGGTCTTCCTTGTGACAGAATCCATTCGGGATTATTTCTTCGGGGAGATCAAATCCTTTCCCCCGGTATTTTTTGAATGGATGAATTTTGGCAATATTACCCGTCTTGAAAAAAGGGTTTATCAGGAAACATCATATATTACATATGGTAAAACAGCATCTTACAGCTATATTGCAGGAGCTGTCGGGAGGCAAAAAGCATATCGTTTTGTCGGGAACACCCTCGCAAAAAACCCGTTTCCCATTATTGTTCCATGCCACAGGGTCGTTAAAAGCAACGGCGCATTTGGTGGATTTGGCGGCGGGAAGGATCTTAAAATTAAAATGCTGGCTCTTGAAAAGGCAACCAACCCATATCCGGATTTCTTGCCGGTAAATGACAGACATTTCTTATAAAGTCCATGATTCTCGTTGCAAATTCTCCGCAAAGATTGATATTATAAAACTCGGGCATGAAAGTGCTTCTTGCAAGCAGTTACAGCACAAGCGGCGAAAACTTATTTTTTTCATAACCAGGTAATTTATTATGAAACAATATATTATTGACGAGTTAAGATACAAAGACTATGAAAAGGTGAAATTATACCTCGATGAGAACCTGGGAGCTTCGGAAATCGGCGGTATTTACTGGCTGCCCATTGATAAAGAGATATTGACCGGTGAACAGGCGGCTCATACCGAATGCCTGCCGCTTTTTTTTGTTATTGACCTTAAACCGGAGCTTATTTCCTGCGAACTTCTTGTGCGTACGAAAAACCGTATCAAATGCAACTGTATTGACTATGCCACCGAAAAACAGCGGAATTGGCTTATTCAATATACTGATAGGATGCTCAAGCAGCTTGAAATATCGGTATGATCTTTTAACCTGTTCCGGTTCGAGAAAAACAAATTTATGAGTTCCGGCCTTTCCGGAAGGGAAATGACGTGTTGATGACCGCGGCAATAATTGTATGGGTTGTACTTATGACGGTTCTTTTCGGGATATTGGCTATCTTTGCATCCTTTGTTGATATTAAGGGGCGTCTTCCGCATAAGGTTGCCGGCATATGGGCGCGGTCCATTCTGGCTGCAAGTCCGGTAGATGTGACGGTTCGAGGCCTTTCAAATATAGACCCGGCAAAATCATACGTTTACATGTCTAATCACCAGAGCAACTATGATATCCCTGTTCTTCTTGGGCATCTCCCGGTTCAGTTCAGATGGCTTGCAAAAGTTGAGCTTTTCCGCATACCTCTCTTCGGGTATGCAATGAAAAGGGCCGGTTATATCTGCATAGACCGTTCAAATCGTGAATCAGCCTTTGAAAGTCTTAATATGGCAGCCGGAATAATAAGAAACGGTGTTTCAGTCATGATTTTCCCAGAAGGAACCAGGAGCAGGGATGGCAATATAGGTTCTTTTAAAAAAGGCGGGTTTGTCCTTGCAATTGAGTCGGGAGTCCCGATTCTGCCGATTATTATCCGGGGCACATTTTCAGTCATGCCCAAAAGCAGGTTTCTCATTAAACCCGGTAAGGTTACACTTGAAATCCTGAAACCGGTGGAAACCTCTGGATATACGAAAGAAACCAAGGATGGGCTTATGGAAAATATAAGAAATATCATGTGTGAATACGTTGATTTGGAAAAGAAGGGTATTTTGTGATGTTGAAAATTATCCCTCTCGGAGGGCTTGGTGAAATCGGTCTTAACATGATGGCTTTTGAGTATGGCGACTCGATATTTGTCGTTGATGCCGGCCTCATGTTCCCTGAAGATTACATGCTGGGAGTTGATTTTGTAATTCCCGACATGCTTTACCTGAAGCAGAACAAGAAGAGGATACTTGGAATAGTGTTGACACATGCCCATGAAGATCATATCGGCGCGCTTCCGTATCTGCTGAAAGATATAAATGTCCCTGTTTTCTGCACACCGTTTACACTCGGACTTGTCCGTCATAAGCTTGAGGAGTACAGCCTTCTTGCAGCGGCTTCCCTGTATGAAATTTCACCCGGAGAAAAACTGAAGCTCGGTTTATTTGAAATTGAGTTTATAAGGGTCGGTCACAGCGTTATTGACGGTGTCGGGCTTGCGATAAGGACCCCTTTAGGCATGATTATTCATACGGGTGATTTTAAAATAAGCCACACAGCCCCGGACGGAATGATGACCGATGTTCACAGTTTTGCCCGCTGCGGAGATGAGGGAGTTTTGTGTCTTCTTTCCGATTCGACAAATGTTGAGAAAGAGGGTTATACTATTTCCTCAAGGGAAATAGGCGAAACTCTCGCAAGGATTGCGATGGGGTGCAGGGGAAGAATAATCATCGCGCTTTTTGCCTCGAATATTGCAAGGATACGACAGATAGTCAATATCGCAAAGTCGAGAGATAAAAAAATCATTTTCAACGGCAGGAGCATTGAGATAAGTGTCAGCATTGCAAAAGACCTCGGCTATCTGAAAGTGCCCGACGGGCTCGAGATAGATATAAGCCGGATAAACGAATTTTCGGATGACGAAATAATCATGATTACCACCGGCAGCCAGGGAGAGCCCCTGTCTGCTCTTGCACGCATGGCGGCCGGGACCCACAAACAAATAGCTGTGAAAAAAAATGATACGGTTATTCTTTCTTCCAAATTTATTCCTGGAAATGAAAAAGCCATAACAAATATCATCAACAAGCTTTATAAAAGAGGCGCGGATGTAATATACGAAAAAATATCGAACATACATGTATCGGGACATGCTTTCAAAGAAGAGCTGAAACTGATGATAAAACTGACAAAACCCGAATATTTTGTTCCGATTCACGGAGAATACAGGCATCTGGTGCTCCATTCGCGCCTTGCTGAAGAAGTGGGTATAAAGAAGGAAAAAATACTTCTTGCCGAAAACGGACAGATAATAGAGTTTGACGACAAAGGCGGCAGAATAAAGGATGAAGTTCCGACAGGCCGTGTTCTGGTTGACGGCAAAGGGATCGGTGACGTGGGAAGGAGCGTTCTTAAAGAAAGAAGGGCGCTTTCCGAAGAGGGGCTTGTGGTTGTCAATATGGCATTTGACGAAGAGACTGGAATCATAGTTTACGGGCCCGAGATAGTTTCGAGGGGTTTTGTTTTTGAAACGGAAACAGGGCATCTTCTCGAGGATGCAAAATGTGTTATTCTTGAAATAGTAGATGAAATTACTCCCGATGTGCCGGACAGGATCAATAAAATAAGATCCATGGTGCAATCCTCCTTAAGAAAATATTTTAATTTTGCGATTAAGCGGCGACCGGTTATTCTGCCCTTTATTCTTGAAATATAGAAGGCAGACTTAAGGAGAATATAGGATATCGAATATCGGGGAACAGCGGCCAGTAATCAGTGCACAGTGAGCAGGGGACAGACGAGGCATAGGTCTGGCTGGAAGGTTTTTCACTTGAACCCCCGAACCCTTGAATCCCTGAACCCTTTGTCTCATTCGATGTCCGATTTCCGAAATTCGAAGTGCGAGTGAGGTGAAATGCGAAAGGCGGGGCAATAAATATGCGCAAGGAATTAATCGGAATATTTCTGTTTTTTCTTGTTGTTTTTGTATTGATGAGCCTTTTATCATACAACCCTTCCGACCCTTCCATAAACAATGCGAAAGCTGCCGGCGAAGTTCATAACCTTTTTGGCGTTGTCGGTTCCAACATGGCCGGAATTTTTGTAGGCCTTTTCGGGATGGCATCATTTTTTATACCGGTGTCAATTCTTTTTATCAGCATAAGGTTTTTCGGTGATTACACGAGGCGTATTATTCTTTTCACTCTTGCAGGCGGTTTTCTCCTGATTATAGCTACAGGAGGCCTTCTTTCATTCCACGAAAACGGTTTTGATATATTCGGACGTGAATTTTCCTCGGGCGGAATAATAGGGATTTCCCTCAAGTCTTTTCTGGTAAAGTATACCAATTTCACCGGTTCGGTTATTATCCTTGCTGTTGTTTGGATTGCCGGCTTTATCCTCGCAACAGGACTATCCGTGCTTAGTATCCTGAAACGTTTGACAGGAATGTTTTTGTTTGCTTCCGAAAGGATAGCTACACATTACATCAAGTGGAAAGAACGGAGAGAGAAGTCGGTAAAACGCTCAAAACTTGTTGCCGAACAGAAGGATTTCAAGGAAAGGGAAATAGAGATAAAGGCTGTGAAGATAAAACCTGTCAAGGAGGCTCCTGTTCCAAAACAGGAGGTCTTTGAGTTCATGAGGTCCGATAGCGGATTCCAGCTTCCTTCAGTAAATTTTCTGGATGATCCCCCGGCAAGGGCCTCCGGTTTTGACAATGAAAATCTGAAAATGCAGTCGAAGTTACTTGAAAAGAAACTGGAAGACTTTGGTGTAAACGGGAAGGTCACGGCAGTCACTCCGGGTCCGGTTATAACTACTTTTGAGTATGAACCTGCTCCGGGAGTTAAGATAAACAAGATAGTGAATCTCACCGATGATCTCTCACTTGCTCTCCGTGCGACAAGCATAAGGATAGAAGCCCCGATTCCCGGAAAGGCAGTAATCGGAATTGAAATTCCCAACACCGACAGGGAAATAGTCAGGTTCAAGGAGGTCGTCGTATCTGGAGCTTTCGAAAAGGCCAAATCAAAGCTTACAATATGCCTCGGCAAGGATATAGTGGGAAATCCGGTTGTGGCGGAGCTCGACAAAATGCCGCACCTGTTGATAGCGGGAGCAACCGGTTCAGGAAAAAGCGTCGCATTAAACACGATGATATGCAGCCTGCTGTACAAAGCTATACCGGATGAAGTTAAGCTCCTTATGGTTGATCCTAAAAGAATCGAGCTTGCCATGTACGACGGTATTCCGCATCTCATCTCTCCGGTGGTTACAGACGCAAAAAAAGCCACTAACGCCCTTTTCTGGGCTGTTCATGAAATGGAGAGAAGATACATTATTCTCTCGGAAAACAAGTCGAGAAATATTAATCAGTATCAGCAGAAAGCAGTCAAGGGAGCAAAGAATGAAAAGGGAGAACTTCTCGAAAAACTCCCCCTTATAGTTATTATCATCGACGAACTTGCGGATATGATGATGGTGGCTTCAAGAGATGTGGAGGTTTCTCTGACGCGCCTTGCGCAAATGGCGAGGGCTGCGGGTATTCACCTCATACTTGCTACGCAGAGACCCTCGGTTGATGTTCTGACCGGCATCATAAAAGCTAATTTTCCAACCCGTCTCTCTTTTCAGGTATCCTCCAAAACAGACTCGCGGACCATACTGGATGCCAACGGGGCTGAAAATCTGCTTGGAAACGGGGATATGCTTTTCATGCCTCCCGGCACTGCACGGATTCAGCGTATACACGGTGCTTTCATATCCGAAGCTGAGATAACGAGGATTACGGAATTTCTGAAAAAACAGAAAAAACCCGAGTATGATGAAAAGATTACGGAAGCGAGGTCGATTGAACAATCCGATACGGATTCAACAGAGCACGATGATAGATATGATGATGCCGTAGCTCTAGTCACAAAGACAAGACAGGCTTCAATATCGATGATACAGAGGCATCTGAGGATAGGCTACAACAGGGCTGCCCGGATAATCGAAGTTATGGAAAAAGAAGGGATTGTCGGGCCGTCGGACGGTGTGAAGCCGAGGGAGGTTCTTGCCAGGGGATATGATGATATCAAATGAACTTCCGAACGCCGAATATCGAACGGCGGAATAAATAAATGATGAAACCAAGTGAATCCGTGAAAATACAAAACTCAGACGGCATAGTAAAAAGTTCAAGTTCAAGGCGTCGCAAATCATGTGTGATGCGGCGTACTCATAGTACGCCGCAACCACAACGGGATGAAGCGCAACGCAGACACGAAGTGAAGCTCCGCGCTAATCGGACTTTTTGCGAAGCCGTCAAATTTGACCGGGAATTGTTGGAAAACGTTAAAGGTTTTCTTGATCCTGAAGAGGGCATGCGCCTTTATGATACGGCTCTTTTGGCCGCAGGGAAGGGTCCATGCCTTGAAATAGGCAGCTATTGCGGCAAATCGGCAATTTATCTGGGTACGGCCTGCAGAGAGAAAAATAGTATTCTGTTCTCCATAGATCATCACAGGGGCTCGGAAGAACAGCAGCCCGGGGAGGAATATTTTGACCCTGAACTTTTCGATTTTGCTTCATGGCGGATGAATACTCTGGGAAATTTCAGGATAACGCTCGATAAAGCGGGTCTTGAGGAAAATGTTGTTCCGATTGTAACAAGGTCAGATGTCGCGGCCCGAATGTGGAGTTCGCCTCTTAATCTCGTTTTTATCGACGGCGGTCATTCATATGAAACAGCGCTTATGGATTACAATTGCTGGGCCGGACATATTGTCCCCGGCGGCTACCTTCTTATTCATGACATATTCCCCGACCCTGCCAACGGGGGACAGGCTCCTTTCCTTGTTTATAATCATGCCCTTGAATCGAATCTTTTCAAGGAGCTTCCGATGACCAAAACTCTTGGTGTTCTTCAGCGTATTATCTAAAATTTATTTCAGAATGAACATTATTTAATAAGATTTTTAGACACATAATTCTTGCCAACGCTGAAAGTCCATGATAATTGAGCATTATTTTGTGTTCTATTGCGTGATTTAACTTATTAAAATTTAAAGCTATTTGCTGGGATATGGTTTCATGTAAATATCCCTTTTTATCTGATTTGATGCGGAAGAAAGCAGCGATAACAGGAAAATACAGGCCATGTTTTTTCCATTATATGTAAACAATTAACAACTAAGGAGGATTCTACAGATGGCTTATGATGCGGTAAAAATGGCTGACTGGCAGATTTCCGAAGCAGCGGAAGTCAACATGCCGTCACCGGAGAAGTGGAGAGAAAAACTGGGCCTTATGCCCGATGAAGTCCTTCCGATGGGCAGGCTCGCGAAACTCGATTTTCTTAAAATAATGAACCGCCTT
>Ga0209287_10000736_pt1 | contig 18175 bp, 14 predicted proteins | sample PPLLak3cmMay2015_2_FD_187255 | JGI IMG/M metagenome (GOLD analysis project Ga0209287, IMG submission 187255) | Freshwater sediment microbial communities from Prairie Pothole Lake near Jamestown, North Dakota, USA - PPLs Lake P8 Core (1) Depth... | ecosystem: Environmental > Aquatic > Freshwater... | reverse complement strand
TCATTATCGGAATCGATTAAGGTAAAACTCAGTTGTGGGAGGGTCACTGGGATATTTATTGCTCCGTTTGTTGGTTGTTCGTTTAAGATATCCGGTGCGCCATCGTCTGGGATGATTTCTTCAGGTCCTTTATTAATGAAACTATCTGGGTTGTTTTGATTGTTATAACAGGTGCTAATCCATGCGCTACTTCTTTTTGTATCCGAAAACCGTACTTCATCAATAATTCCTAAGAACTGTCTTCCACCAGCGGACCGATCTCCGAGATACATTCCTTCGGAAGGCCATGTTGGAGGAGAACATGCTTTGGTTCGACTCTGTCCGTTTGTATAAAGAGTTGCAGTTGAGCCATCATATGTCAACACAACATGATACCATGTGTTCAAAGATACAGTTTTTCCATCGCTGATACCATTAATATAATATTGAAGGAAGGTACCCGAAAGCTGAAGGAACACTCCTAGTGATGATCCAGAGCGTTGTGAGATGAAATATCGTGCACCTGACTGTGCATAGATCCATGTTTCCATGGTGAACTGATTTTCATTTGTATAGACTCTTGGTAGCGTAAAATGATCATTCACTCCATCAAATGCATCTGCCCCATCGATCTTCCCATTCACATTCTGATTCGGAGACCCAGACGGTACACCATCATTGTTATGCAAGGTAGAATCAACAATGTTCCCTGAGGTCTCATCAAGATGATGCACCGCCAGATAATTTGAATCCCAGGTTGCCTCAATATTTTGCTGATTGCCTGAGGAAGGATTCCCATAGTAGAGATATACTGTCGTATCCTGGGTCGCACTAAGGGCAGGGATGTCTACCCAGGTGGTGAGTTCACCAGTTGTGCTAACGTATTTTTCCATCTCATGATTTAATTGTATTCCATTTTTATCGGTAAAAGCGATGTCGTCTCCATCTGTTTGTGCTTTTATTTGAAGGTCTGCATCTGTGAAACGGATGAGTAGAGGAAAATGAGTAAGGGTGGAAGATATTTTGGTATGATCTATTGTTATTTCTTTTCTGCAACTCCAATTTGAGTTCCACCAAGGGTCACTTGGGTTGGAGTTGACAGATGGTACAATAGCCCCAAGCATCAATACTAGCGTAAAATAGAAGGCAAATGTCTTTATTTTTACGTCTTTTTTAGTAAATGGTCTTGTTGACATACTCTTTCCTCATTCCAGTTCTATGAAAATTTTTAATTGTCTCTCTATATAATATACTCCCTAATGAAGTGTACTTATACTCTTTATATAGTTTTTGATTTCTTTTAATATCGATTCGGCGAAATAGAAATATCACGTCGTAAGAATGAAATAGAATTCGAGTATAAGAGGATTTTTGTATTATTTTTCTAATATTATTTTTTAATATTTAACCAAATATAGATACTTTCGTACGCACTCTGAATTTCTGTCGCTGCGATATCCTTGTAATTTTGTAGTTTGTTATATTCTGGTGCCGGGGATGTAAACAATAAGAACATCAAGGTGTATCGTCCTGTTTTATTGACGCTGATGGTATAGTTATACTCCCATTGTGGTTGCCAGATGATATCGGCATCTGGAGTAAAATAATCCAGAGGAACCGTAAGTTTATCTAAAAACCACATCTCATGGTAAGTAGAATTCATTGTTTTTGTATTGTTATCATAGGTGAGTGTTTGATTAATGAGCCATATTTCAATGGTATAGTCGATTGTTTTATGTTCTTGGTTGATGAGTCCAATGGTGACATTTGAAGTCTTTCCCAGGGTCATGTTTTTTGGATAGTGAATTGTCTTACCTGATGGTCCAAGAATGTAGAATTCCGTGAATGATTCTTGTTTTGTTGGTAAAAACGATATAAAAACAGCGGTAAAAATTGTCAGAATGATTGTAAGGAAGAGAATTATCAGAAGGATTTTATCAAGTTTTGATTTTGATTGGATGGTGGGGATGTTGAACGATAGGATAAATTGTTTTTGTCGCTGTTGAATTTTTTTCCTTCGATAGATCGCGACAATTCCACAGATGATGACAATGAGTACTAATGAAGTGATGATTGATATTAGGTTGAACCCAAGAGGTGTGTAAAAAAGCATAATGCCATCAAGGGAGACAAGAGCTATGGAAAGACCGATGCTTATCCCTATTTTATGGATTGCATCTATTTCTGATTTTGCTGAATGGTTTGGTGAGATGCATAAGAAGAAGAGGTATCCTGGTATGAAGAGGAGAAAGGGTATTCCAAGGATCATGCGAAGGATGTCATTGATATCGATAAGGATAAGCGGGATAAGGAGAAAGGAATACAGAAGGCAGAAGAGGATGTCAACTGGATATTTTATCGTGATTGTTCTCATGTTTTTCTACCAGATATCAAGAATGGTTATTACTCTTTGTACGATGATTATGATAAAAATAATAAGGAGACTGTAAAAAAGTAAATGCAATCGTTTTTCTAAACGAGAAGAGACAGATCCGAATAAAAATTCTCTAAGGGTAAGAATGCCAAGGATGACGACGATTAAAAAAATATCTGCATCAATGTTGTAGGTGATCATTAAGCAGATGAATAACCATATGGTGAAAATGATAAAAATCTCCTGACTGTCGACTGATTTTTTGATGGTTTTTTCGTTGGTGCTTAAAAATATGATTAATAGGAATCCGATGAAAATCAAGCTGGCACCTATTTTGATGTTCAGATTTGTGAGATTCAGTAAAAAGATCACTCCAACGATAATGAGGAGGATTCCGATGAGTGTATTGCGATAATACAGGGTATCAAAAGAGAAATCGTGTAGGTATTTTCTCAATGGTGTATCTCCGTCCTATCTCACAGAGGAGGTTAAATCAAACGATTTTAAATTGTTTTCCTTTTGTAAAAATTATATTCCAGACCATGAGAATAGATGATGACGGTAGTAACAGCCTGTGAAATGAGAATATTAAGGAAGAGTGATGTCTAAAAAAAAACTAATCATACAATTATATAATGATTTTTTAAAATCTTTTATCATTCTGAAGAAATATTCAAATTATCGACGTTGTATCAATGTATCAATAGGATTGGTACCGAATGTTTTTCAAAAATTATTAAAAATCTTTAAACTTATAAATCCTGACGCATATATAAAATTGAAAAATCTTACGTTAACTTTATTTATTTATTATCTAATTACAGTCTGTGGGTGCATAAAACAACATGAAATTACTAATTGCGTGTAATCCAGGAGGGCATTTTACAGAAATGATTTTCCTAAAGGAAGCATTTGAAGGTCATGATACTGTTTTTCTCACCTATGAAAATTCAACAACTCAGACAGCCCCCTATAAAATGTATACAATAAAAAGAATCGATACTAATTTTTTGGCCATGTTACATTCATTTTTAAGAATTTTTATCATTTTAAAAAGAGAACGCCCCGATATCATTATTAGTAGTGGTGCAGAAATCGCAATTCCTGTTTTTATCATAGGAAAATTGATGAGAATTAAAATGGTGTATATTGAGAGTTGGTGCCGGGTAAAAACAAAATCTGGTGCGGGAAGAATTGCGTATTATCTTGCAGATGTCTTTTTAGTTCAATGGCCCGGTCTTGTTAAATTATATGGAAAAAAAGCGAGATATGAGGGGGCTGTTATTTAACCTATGATTCTCGTCACTGTAGGAACGCATGTTATCGGGTTTGATCGCCTTGTAAAAAAAATGGATGAAATTGCTAGTACAATACATGAAGAGGTCATCATACAAATAGGTAATACCAAATATGAACCGAAATATACAAAATATTTTACTTTTAAAGACTACCAGGAGATGGAGCTATTAATCAAAGAGGCACGGGTGATAGTTACTCATGGTGGTGCAGGTACGATATTGGTTGCGTTAGCACAAGGGAAAACAGTCATATCAGTTCCTCGATTAAAAGAGTATAATGAAGTGTTAGTCGATCATCAATTGGATTTAGTCTATACCTTAGCGAATGAAAAAAGAATTATCGCAGTGTACAACTTAGAATTATTAGAGAAAGCACTTGATATCGACCCTAAGATACTAAAAATTAATAGTGGGAAAAACGGGCAGCAGCTTATCAACTTTTTAAAACGATACATAAATACATTGGTTAAATAATCTCAATTGAAAAAAAGAAAAGTTATTATGAAAATCCTTGTTATCAATGATTGCCATACTGCATTAAATTAATAACATTATTTAGTTATACTTTCTAATAATCAAGGAGAGCGTAATGAACATTATATGGCTCACAAAATTGACCGAAAAAGATTCATTCCGAAATACTCAATTAATGATGTCTGAGGCTTTAAGAAAACAAGGAAATGAAGTTAGCTTAATTCTTGCCCGAAATTTAAGCGAGAAAAAAGATAAACAAAAGGGAATTGTTTATGTACCAACATTAAATGTGAAAATTTTATCGGGGTTTCTTTTCGGTTTTATTGTTTTTTTATATTTACCTCGTCTGATAAAAAATAAGAAAGTCGATATTATTATTATCAGTGGAGATACAATTTGGAGCCCTTTTTTACTTTTATTGAAGGCTTTTAAAATTCCTTTAATATTGGATATGCGAAGTTTACCAATTGATACCGATACTATTAAGCTAAAAAATATTTCTCTGTATTTAAGCCGGTATTTAACTGATGGACTTACGACGATTACTCCTGAATTAGCAGAGATTTTAAAAAAAAAGTTTCATCTTCAGGATAAAAAAATAGGGATTTGGTCTTCTGGGTTTTCAAAAACTCAGTTTAGTGAACCGCAAGAAAATATCCTAAAAAATCACTTGAATGATACGTTTGTTTTGTTACATCATGGATCATACGCTCCCTCAAGAGGTATTGAAGAATTAATTCGTTCTATTCCCCTGGTCGATACTCTTTTGAAAAATAAAATTAAATTAATCCTTGTTGGAATCCCACAAAATAAAATTGAAGAGATAGGTCTTTTATGTAAAACATTAGACATTTCTGATCAAGTTGAAATAATTCCTCCGGTGGATATCGGAAAAATACCAGCGTATATTCGGTATTGTGATGTAGGAATAATTCCTTTACCTCCAGATAATGAATGGTGGTATGTGAGCGTTCCTTTAAAAACACTTGAATATCTTGCCATGGGCAAACCTATTATCGCCACAAATATTCCTTTTCATCAAAAAATTTTTGATTTGTGCAATTGTGGAATACTATTAAATTCAAATACACCAAATGAAATAGCGGAGGCAATTAATGTACTATATCAAAAGAAAGAAAAACTGTCTGACATGGGTAAAAAGGGTAAAGAAATCGTTGAAAAGTATTATTCCTGGGAAAGTAAGGCTACCGAACTAGAAGAGTATTTAAAACAATTCTTATGAGCTAGTCATATGAAGTCTCATCAAATAAGTCTCATAGGTGCTATATTCTTTTTTCTTGGGTTACCCTTACTGATATTGTCTTGGTACAATTCTTATCCGATCCATATTGGTACATTAGATGAATTGACTTTTTCTCAATTTTCACCATTAATTTGGCCAGGTATATTACTTACATCAACCGGTCTTTTTGTAGCAGGATATTTCTCAGAAAGAAATAGTGTGAAAGCTATTTGTGCATCGATCTTTCCCATAAGTCTCTATTCGTATATTCTTTATTTTAATGGTACGGCAACCGCAGATATTGGAAATGTCAAATCGATGTTTGACGTGTTTCATTTTACAGGGATTGATTCTTCGGTTATTTCCTATTTTCAGTATCCGACATATTTTACCTTTAATGAGGTTACCGCGAGAATAACAGGGATGGATGCTAACAGCATTGGGATGATTTTTTTTGCTTTGTTCGGAGTGTTAATAGGCTTATATCTCTATTTATTTTTATTTAAAGTTACAAAATCCATTGGCAGTCATGTTGCGTTATTGGGTGTGTTCCTCTATTTTACTATTTCATTTTCTTTTCTAAATTATCAATGGGTGCCTCAAACACTTGCACTTGTATTTTTCCTCATCCTTCTGATAACAATTAACCTTGAAGGAAGAAAATATAAGGTTTTAACATTGATTTTTTTTACAGTTCTGATTTTTACTCATCTATTCATACCAGTAATCTTCTTATTGTTTTTTGGAATTTATTCTCTTAGGAAACGAGAGATGTTCAGGATGTTCATCGTCATGACGTGCCTCTATGTTGCCGTCCTTGTGTTTTTTACTAGTTATTATCTTCCGCAGATTGTTAGTGCATTTATGGAGATGGTCTATGGTTTTGGAGAATATTCAGATACGCTTTCACAGTCATTTAAAGCGACAACAAGCCTTTTTGATCAACTGATTAGTAATATCAATCGAGTGAGAGTCCCAATCACGATAGCAGTGCTTGCAATCGGTTTCCTTATCGGTTTGTATAGGAAGAAAATTCATAATATCTTACTAATCCTTGGGCTTGTGGGCGGAGTGTATCTGTTATTAGGTTTGGTGTATCCGGTGTTAGGCTGGCGTGCGTTACAAATCTTAATTATTGCTTTAGTCGCTGGAATTGGTTTTCTCGTTGGACAGTCAAAAATGAAAAAAGCTACGATGGTTTTGGTAATGATTTTAATTGTTCTTTCTATTTTTGGTCCCATTCGTGGTTCGTATGACCAGACTCAGTTTATATTAGATGAGGAAGAAACCACGTGTCGTTTTCTTGCTTCATCCGTATCCACTGAAAAAACAAGTTATATTGGAGTGGATCAGGTGAACTGGGGATATTTTACAAATATCGCTCAGTTCATCAACAAAGGTATTACCGTGAAGATACGACCATCGAGAACATCGTTCTATGATATTTTTAATAGTTCTATGAAAACCAATCATTATATCATTTATAATTCGAATTTAGGTAAAGAGATACGGGATGAAGGAGCTATTCCAGATTATAGGCAAAGTATATTAAAAACCGTTTTATTAAACAATAAGATCTATAGTTGCGGACGAACATATATTATGACGGGGTAATCATTGTCTCCCTTCTTAAGGATCAAGCTGTGCAGGTACACGACATGAAGAAGATACTTCAGACATGCATCATTATCACCCTATTTATTGGAATTCTTTTTAGTGGATGTTTAAATAAATCAGAACCTGAAATTCCAGACAATAATGGAAATAGTAAGATTGAGATAGCTGTGGATAGTATTGATAGCCCTATTCAAAAATATTTTACGACCCCTAAAATCCTGTGGACGTTTGATGATTACTCAGTGCAATATCATCATAACCCGCCACATAAAGGATTTGGAGGTCTTACTGAGAAGATTAACTCCTATGGAGGTTTTGTCCAGATAATGGTCATTTTTACCACAGAGACGTATACAACACCGTTTGGTAACGAACTTCGTAATTATTCTGTTGTTGATGATTTTGGTTATTCTCCAAGTGATGTTGCTGCGAGTTTAGAGTTTTTTTCAAGACCAAAAGTTACAGCAGCATGTCATGGGTGGAACCATACAACAAATCTCAACTATGTGAATCTGAGTTTTGCATCTAAGATGATTAATTATACGATGTGGAATTGGAAAAATAATTATGGTATCACTCCTCATTTTTTCCTGGGTCCTGGTACGACAGGGAATTATAATCTCACTTTAGCATTGAAACGGTTTAGTGAACAATATTGGACGGTGTATGGGGAGAATTTCAAATGGTATAATGCGAAACTATTCCCTAATGCTTCAAGGAATTCACCGGCTGTCGAGTATATAGATAAACCATCATATGTCGTGGAGTTCGACCCACTGTTTGCAGCTGGCTGGGGAACATCCTCAAAAAATGTTACTGAGGCGATGAACCTTTTTAATCAATCCTCTGAGGGAAAAGAAATATTATTTATTCGAGGGCATCCGAGTTCCATGAATGGGACCGATCAAAAAACAATAGAAAATCTTTCTTATTGGGAGCAATGGATCGATTGGGTTTATCAGACTCATGATTTGATCAACATCAATCATACTGAGGCGATTGAATATAATATCGATCGCTATTGTTTCAAAGTGATCAAGAATAATGAAGAGAACTATACGATAGATCTTACAAATTGCACGTTTCATCATTCTGTTTTGTTTTCAAAACCATTGAATAGCACAAAAAATTGGGCACTCTATGAAAAAGATCATAGATTGATGGAAGAGGTTCAGGATGATACATTCATTGAACTCTCCCCTGGTTCAATCTATTATTTTATGGTAAAATAATCTCCATGTGAGAAAAAGAGAAATACCTGTCTTTTTAAATGCAGCAAGTAGAATAACTTTATATTTTCCCTTCTTTTTTTAACCGTCCGATTGTGTTTTTAATTTTTTGTTTTTCGTCTATATATATTTTAATTTCTGCGAATTTTTTTATCATATTTTCTGCTTTTTCAAAATCGAAATCAGGAGAGCCATACCGTATTGGAGTAAGACACATGTTTCTTAGTATGGTTACATAATTCTTTATCATTTTGTATTTTTTTTGTGATAACTGCCCTCGGAGGTAGAGTGCATGAACTCGTTGGGATATGGTGATGTCGTAGATTCCATAGAGTAATTGAATAAGGATGTTGGATCCTTCTCTGAATAAATATCCACCGTTTTTATCCCAGATGCTTTTTTCTTGTAGTTGATATTTTATTATTGGTGTATTTATCTCTGTTTCGTAATAGGCGAGACCATATGTCGGGAGTGTTTCTGATGAAAAGAGACTGACGCCATCAACGTTTTTTGCTGTTTTTCTATTGAATAAATCTGCGATTGTCGGGAATAAATCGACATGTCGTAATACACCTTCGTTTTCAAAATTGACTCCAGCAGGTAAATTCGGATGAATGAAAACTGTGGGGACATAGGCGATTTCAGGTGCTGTAGGAAATCCATGACCAACTAGTCCTCCGTAGTCTCCTAGGAGTTCTCCATGATCTGAGATGAATATGAGTAATGTTGTATCTAATAAGTTTCTTTTTTCTAAGATGTTTATTCTTTTTTCAAATTCTCTAACGCTTCTGTTGATACCTGCTTGATATCTTTCTCGTAGTTCTTTGTTGCTTTTTTTCCCGTAGTCTTTGAAAAATTTTCTACATTCGATTTCTTTATAGATATCTTCTTCGGTCCATCCGTAGGGACAATGTCCTCCTTTTTCATCTTCGAGATAAACAAATGGTGGAGTCAGTTGTTCGAGAGGAATGGCGTTTCTACAATCGAGCAATCGGTGAAGTTGTGTTTGACCAGGTTGTTCAAGATCAATCCATGTGTTTTCCATCCATAAGGATGTATGATAACCTGGTAAATTTAAAAGGGTTTGGAGGCCATTGGGTAGTTTATCAAAAAATGAAAAAACCCCATGATGGTGGGGGTACAAACCCGTAGTGATACTTGGAAATGAACTTGCGGTAAATGACGAAGAGGCAATTGTTTTATAGGTAATTCCACGTTGAGCAATGGTGTGTGGGAGATAGTCCCATCGGAGGGAATCTGATACGAATATGACAATGTTTTCTACTTGTGGATTGTCTTTTTTCCATTTTTTTAAAATTTCATTTGAGGTCATTACGTTGTTCTTCCTTTTTAATGTCATTTGGATTGTTTAAAATCTTCATTATTCTTGCATAATTTTCAATAGAATTACTCTGTGTTGAGATATCTCATTATGCCATTTGAATGTTTGCAATATTACAGACTTTCGAATCAATGAACTACTAAAAATAGGAAGAACATTTTTACTCGATTTGCTCTGGTGTCAGATATTTTTTGAAAAAATTTATATGACATTATCTATTTACGACAATCCTGTATATATTCTATGATGTAATTTGGTGATTTTTTATGGAAGAAAAAAAAGAAACTGAAAAATTCACTTCGGTATTAATACCAACATCGCTTGCGGAAAAGATCGAGAAAAGAATTCAAGGAACTGAGTTTTCGTCGATTTCTTCATATATCACGTATGTCTTAAAAGAGGTCGTCTCCGATTCGGAGTCAGAGGATGGCGAAGAGCTTAGCAAGGATGATGACGAACGCATTAAAGCCAGATTACGGTCGTTGGGATATTTGGACTAAGAATCTATCTTTACGATTTCAGTGATGGTAAAAAACATAGGAATGGATGAAGGTTTGGTTGTGAATCAGATGATGTTAAAGGAAGATACGAATTATATTGTGTCTGGATTGGAACGATCAGGGACATCTATGATGATGCAGTTGCTTGTATCAGGAGGCATCCCAGTTGCCTATACAGAGACGCGGAAAGCAGATACGCACAATCCGAAGGGTTACTATGAACTCGAAGGAGGAAAAATCATCAACACACTGATGAAGGGAATATTTCCTATGGAGACTTATAAGGGGAAGTTCATCAAGATCACTGCGTATGGACTTCTTTATTTACCAACTGGAGGGAAATATAAAATCATCTATATGGAAAGGAATCTGGATGAAGTACTTGATTCCATGGAGAAAATGTCACAAGTCATCGATGACAACCGGAAAGAGACAAAACAGAGTTTTAAGAAATTAAATGAGAAAGTAAAAAAAGAGCTTACATCAAAAGATAACATCGATGTGTTATTCATTAATTACAATGATGTTCTTAAAAATCCGCAACCTAATATTCTTAAAATCTGTGAGTTTATTGGACCATATCATTTTGAAACGGAAAAGATGCTTTCAGTTGTTGATAAACAACTCTACAGGCAACGACGATGAATTACATTTTTTTTTTGATAAAGTCTAATGGAAAGAAAAAGGATATAAACTGCGGACTTTTATTGATAAATACTTAACGGAATACAGTCGGTGTTTAACGGTTGGTATTGAATGTATTCAACACTATTGACGAATTTCGCATATCCAATTTTACAGTTAAAATATCCGATGTTAAACAGCACAATTAGAAACCTTGAGACATTAAACAGAACCCAATGGCGTTCCTTTTTTGATATTGAACAATTTCAGAATAAGAGGCTTCAACTGTTGCTCATGCATGCTTATGAAAATGTTCCTTATTACCATAGAATTTTTAAAACACAAGGACTCAAACCAAGCGATATAAAAAAAAGAGATGATTTGAAAAAATTGCCAATTCTTACGAAAGATATCATCAGAAAAAATTTACCTAATTTGATACCAAGTAATTATCAAAAAAATCAACTTATTCCATCAGCAACGGGAGGATCTACAGGAGAACCCATGAAATTTTATACGGATAATAATTGGCAAGCCTGGAATATGGCTGCAGCCTATAGACAATGGGGTTGGGCTGGATATGATGTCGGGGATAAATTTCTTTATTTGTGGAGTTCCCCGCATGACATTTCCTTCCAAGCGGAATTGAAAAACAAATTTTTTAATATAGTTCACAGAACTATCTACTTGAACGCCCTTCAACTCTCCGAAAAAACAATGGATGAGTATATAGGGATAATTAGGAAATATAAACCAAAAATAATCAATGCGTATGCTTCTGCAATATACATTCTTGCACAATACATGGAAAAAAAAGGGATAAAGGATATTGAACTGAAAGCGATTCTAACGAGTTGTGAAATGTTGTTTCCATTCCAGAGAGAAATCATCGAGCGAACGTTTGGTTGTAAAGTTTTTGATTATTATAGTGGACGAGATACGACCTTTCACGCAGGAGAATGCCCAGAACATGTCGGGTATCATATGGCGTTAGAAAACGCAGTTGTCGAGTTTTTAAAAAGTAACGAACCTGTTTCACAGGGAGAAGTCGGAAAAATGATAATTACCGATCTTGAAAATTATGCGATGCCATTTATTAGATATGAGATTGGTGATTTGGGACAATTATCGAATGAGGACTGCCCCTGTGGTAGAAATCTCCCTCTGCTTAAGGAAATATCCGGACGGATTAGAGACGTTGTTGTCACAAAAGGAGGAAAATATCTAACAGGGGCATTTATATCAACGTTATTTTATGATGATAAAGGAAAGACGAAAGGAATCAAACAATATCAATTCATACAAAAAAGGAAAGATTATGCTCTGTTAAAGATTGTTAAAGCAGATGATTTTTCACAAGAACAACTGAATAAAATTATTGAAAAAATCAGTTCACAATGCGACGATATGCGAATTGAAATTGAATTTGTGGATTTAATATTACCAACACCATCGGGAAAATATCGACCAATACAATCTGAAGTTGAAATAAACATTTAATCATAATTGAAGAAAATCATATGAGGAAAATTTAATATGGCTGGAATATTTGGATGTTTTTCTCCAATAAAAAATCATGAAAAAATCATGTCGTTAGCAAAAAAAATTGATTATACGATAAAAGAAGTAAAAGCCAACGAATTATCTCTGATTTGTAATTTAGATGTAAAGACATTGGATGAAAATAAGATCAATATTCAATATGAGAAGAATGGATATATTATATTCAGTGGAGAGATATTTGATGAGAATATCTCTGATCCAAAGCGATATATTCTTGAACTTTATAAAAATGGAGATTTTGAAAAATTAAAAGATATAAATGGTTCATTTATCGCAGCTATTTATGATGAAAAAAATGAGAAATTGATTTTAATAAACGATCGATTTGGATCTATAAAGCTCTTCTATTATTACGACAAAAATCATTTATTTTTTTCCCCGAAAGTGTCGACATTAATGAAACTTGTTGAAAACAAAAAAATTAGAAAGGATGCATTGATTGATTTTTTAATATTTGGTTTTTTTCTCGAGAATAAAACATTTGATGAAAATATTTTTCAATTATCATCGGCATCTATTTTAGAAATTTCAAATAATAAAATGACTGTTAAGAAATATTGGATGTACCAATGTGATGGAGATTATGATTTAAGCGATAAAGATGCGTTGATCAATGAATTGGGAACACGATTTCAAAAAGCTGTAGATATAAGAGTGAAAAAGAAAGAGAAGATAATTGTTCAGATAAGTGGAGGTCTTGATTCTCGGGCGATACTTTCAGCTGCTTTACAATCCACTCAAAAAGAAAAAATTCTTTTGTATACTTTTGGGGAAGACGGAAGCTATGATTTTGATATTGGAACAAACATCGCAAAAAAATTAGAAGTTCAACAGATAGCGTTGCATCCGAAAAAAGAAAATTTTGCTGAACAGTACTTGAATTCTTTTTCTGACGGAGAAGGAATGATTGATGCCACTCCTTATTTTCCATTACAAATGAATATCCCTCTGAGACAGTTTAGTAATAATATTTATAATGGCTTCATGGGCGGAGAGATAATGGGACCGCTTATATTTGCCAAAATTAACAAAATCAAACTTCATACCGAGGCTCAGTATGAAAAAGCGAAGACTATTCTTTTAAATCATCATAAGATTAATGATATAGGTACTGTTGAAAATCTGTTTAACAAATCTTATATTAATGATATGCCCATTCTTACTTCTTTTGAAAAATCAATAAAGGATTTAAAAGGTTTTTCTTCAAAAGAATTTCCTAATTATTGTGCAAGATGGTTATACTTGAATGAATCTGATAAATATACTTCGTTTTGTAATTTTCGATACAAGAATCAATTCTATTATTATGCGCCATTTTTAGACAATGATGTAGTAGATTTTATGTTACGGATTCCCCCAGAGTTTCGGATTAATAAACTACTTTACAAAAAAATGTTAGTAAAAAATTATTATGAATTATTTCAGTTACCAACAAAGAATAATCTTGGACTACCCTTACAGACAAGCCATATTCATATATACTTGAAACGAGTTTTTTGGTTCATCCAACGAAAAATCAATCAAATATCGACCCATATTATCAGGCGTGATTTCTTTTTTAATAAAAATGAAAATTATATCAATTATGAGGATCTCTTACGAACGAATAAAGAATATCAGCTGTATATTAAAACAATGTTGGATAAAGTCAAAAAACGTGAATTTTTTGATGCTACGTCTATAGATTCTCTTTGGGATTCACATCTGAAGGGAAAGAAAAATTATGCTCGACTTTTTGGTTTGCTTGTAACTGTTGAACTTATCCTGGAAGAGTATTATGATTCATCATTGAGATGATGACTTTAATCAGATTTTTCTTTTTTGAACAGGCTTCTCATGAGTGCAATATCTTCTGTTGAAAAACCTTTTATGAGAAACATTAGCGAAAAGTAAATTAACATAGCAACAAGGATGACTACAATCAAATTCACCTCATGGAAAAAATACACAAATAAACCCATGAGACTGCAGGCGATAATTGGTTTGATTATGAGTTTGTGAAAGGGGAGCAGATGAAAATATCGTGCGGATAAATAGATATAGGCGAGTAGTAAGAAGCTTTCTGCGATAATTGTTGCGAAAGCGGAACCAATGTAACTATATGAGGGAATCAAAATTATGTTCAATATAATGTTGATAAGAGCGGTACTTCCTGCTAACAGAGCCATTTGATGTTGTCTATCAATAGATACTAATAGAAATGAGATACATCCGTATAAAAATACTAATAATACGTCCCAGGATAGAATCTGAAGTGCGATAATCGAGTTTTGAAAACTTGATCCATAGATAAGGAAAATAATTTTATCAGCTAAGAGTGTGATTCCGACCGCTATTGGTAATCCTAAAATGAATAAATACTTGAATGAGCGCTCAAAAATTCGTTTTAGTAAATCTTTTGAGGAAACAAAGCTAAACGCCATAAGTGGAAAAAGAGCACTCATAATCAGCTGTTGAACTGGTTTAAATCCTTGGACTATATAGTAGGCTGCGTTGTACCATCCGACGACTGCATCTCCCTTCATGATTGAAAGCATGACCGTGTCGATTTTTACGTAAATCAATGCAAAAATTGCAAGCATGCTGAGTGAAACTGCTGTTCCTATTGTCTTTTTTAGAAAATCAAAATCTAGTTCTCGTTTCACCTTTACTATCTTTTTTCCACAGAGGATGATGCTGAAAAGGAAATTCATCAATCCTATAGATACGTACACTAGGCTTACTTCTATAAGTCCATATCCAAGAGAGATGATAACCATCATGAATGCGAGACTCAAGAGATGTACGATGATGATGATTGCAGCTTCATATTCCATCTTTTCGAATGCTCGAAACGTGACCTTGAAAACATTTGCTAATGACTCAAGTATTTGGAAGATACCTATGAGGTACACTGCGATTTTTGTATCATCTGGGTATTGCATTACATTAATGGTTATTATGATGAGAACATAGAGTATCAAGGAGAATACTACACGAAAATAGAAAATATTATTGACGTATTTGTTCACCAGTGTTTTGTCTCGTGATACTTCACGGATCAGCAAGGTATTGTATCCAAGGGAGGAAAATATCGAGAATATTTCAGTAAAAGCTAGGGCGAATGCGAATTTACCAAAGACTGTATCGCCTAATACGCGGGCGATGACCACACCAAAAATAAGGGAAACCGATGAGGATACAATTTGAGCTAAAAACAATGCAGAAGTGTTTTTTACTATTCGACGAACGACCGACATAATAAACCAGTTTCTTTACAGTGTATAATACGTAAATCCTTGTTTTTTTGCTTCGTCTTTATTATACATTCGTCTGACATCGATAAGTACTGGTCTTTCTTTCATCATTTTCTTGAGATCGTGATAGGATTTTCTTTTGAATTGGTCATGTGCAACAGCAAGGATGACGCAATCAACTTTTCCTTTTAAGGTATCACTAGTTTTTACATGGAAACCTTCGATTTCTTTTTTTGTCAAGAGCGGATCAAAGCCGTACACGTCACAGGAGAATTCTTTTAATTCTTTTACCATTGCTTTTACAGGGGATTCTCTTGTGTCTGGGACATTTTCTTTGTAGGTGAGACCCATGATAAGTACTTTGGAATTTTTTATGGTCTTCCCGGTTTCGTTGATACCTTTTATCGCAAGTTCTGCAACATATTTTGCCATGGAGTCATTGACGGCTCTGCCTGCGAGAATCACCTGTGAGTGGTATCCTAGTTCCCTTGCTTTGTAGGTGAGGTAATAAGGATCAACTGGGATGCAATGTCCGCCGACGAGACCTGGTGCGAATCGGATGAAATTCCATTTTGTCGATGCCGCATCAAGCACTTCTTTTGTGTCGATGTCCATCTTATGGAAAATCATGGAAAGTTCATTCATTAATGCGATGTTTAAATCCCGTTGAACGTTCTCTATGACTTTTGCAGCCTCTGCGGTTTTTATGTTTCTAGCTACGAATACCGTAGTTACTAGACTGTAGAGTGCTGCGAGTGTTTTTGTTGTCTCAGCATCCATGCCCGATACGACTTTGATGATTTTATCAATGGAATGGTTATCATCACCGGGGTTGACACGTTCTGGTGAGTATCCTACTTTAATGTCCTTGCCTATCTTATATCCTGATTCTCGTTCTAATATCGGGCCGACGATCTCTTCTGTTGTACCCGGGTATACAGTTGATTCCAGTACTACAATAGCATTTTTCTTGAGATTACGACCGATTATCTCCGAAGCTGAGATGACGGGAGTCATATCCGGTTCTTTTGATTTTGTTACGGGGGTGGGGACCGCGATGATGACAACATCTGCTTTCTTAATTTTGGTTGGATTGGTCGTTAAGTCTAATGTTGGATATTCCTTCTTTAATTTGTTTACTTTGTTTTCATTGATGTCAAAACCTATGACAGGGATATGTTTTGAAAATGCTTCTACCAAAGGCATACCAACGTAGCCGAGTCCCACTACACAGACGATTTTTCCTTTTATTGCTGTTTTTGATACCATTTTATTGTCTCCTTCAATCCTTTTTCTATATCATATTGTAGGCTAAAATCAAATGCTTTGTGTGCTTTTGAGCTGTCCGCTAGTGAATGTTTAATATCACCAGGCCTGCTCTCCTTATATGTGATTTTTAGATTGGTACCACATATCTTCATTACTGTATCAGCGAGTTCGTTAATTGTTATCCGTCGACCACCTGCTGCGTTAAACACACCTGTTGCTTTGCTTTCTGCAGCGAGGATGTTTGCTTGTATTACATCATCGATGTAGGTAAAATCCCTTGTCTGTTCTCCATCTCCATAGATGATTGGAGGTTGTCCGTTCATAATACAGGTGATAAATTTAGGGATGACTGCTGCGTATTCACTGGCCGGGTCTTGTCGTGGACCATACACGTTAAAATATCGAAGAGCGACAGTTGGTAGATGGAATACATCTGAAAATACCTGACAATAATATTCACCAGTTAATTTAGTGATCGCGTAGGGGGAGAGTGGATTTGGTATCATTGATTCGAGTTTAGGCAAGGTCGGAGTATCACCGTAGACGCTGCTTGATGACGCGTAGATGACCTTTTTTACTCCTGTGTCTTTTGCCGCAATCAATACGTTTAATGTTCCGTTGATGTTCACCTGATTTGTGGTATAGGGGTCTTTAATGCTGCGTGGGACACTTGGAAGCGCTGCTTCGTGAAAGACGTATTCTATGTTCTGAAAAGTGTTTTGAAGTAAGTCAAGGTCTGTGATGCTGCCTTCTACGAATTCAATCTTCCTATCTTTAATCAAATCATCGATGTTTTCTTTTCGCCCTGTGGACAGATCATCTAATATTACAACATGGTTCTGTGAATTTGATAAGTATCGTGCGAGGTTTGAACCGATAAAGCCAGCTCCACCTGTGACAAGTATTTTTTTATTATTCATAGTACATCCTTATTATCAAGGTTAACCGATAAGGATAATTCTTATAAAAATCTTCGTTTCCCCCATGATAATTTTGATGTTCTCCTTGAATTGAAATAAATCTATTTTTTGCCTCTGTTTCATTTCATAGTATAATGAATCATTGCAGACTCTTCACTCTTTTCATGACTATATTTGAAAAAATTAAGAATTTACAAAGGAAGAATCTCAACTTTGTTTGTTCTTTTACAAACATCCTTGAAAATGTTCAATAGTGGTTTATTGTTAATATAAAAATTTAGCAGGGTTTTCATCTGTCAAAAGAAGCGTCAATAAAAATTGGAATAGCCATAGTAGTATTTTGCGGATGAGTCATCGAAGATATTTAGTTGATGAAGGATCTATGATTCTTCAGGTCCGATACTGATGAAACTGGTTGGGTTGTATTGGTTATTGTAACAGGTAGTAATCCATCCACTGGACCTCGCAATATTCGAAAATCGGACTTCATCAAGTATTCCTAAGAAT
>Ga0209287_10000735_pt1 | contig 18179 bp, 14 predicted proteins | sample PPLLak3cmMay2015_2_FD_187255 | JGI IMG/M metagenome (GOLD analysis project Ga0209287, IMG submission 187255) | Freshwater sediment microbial communities from Prairie Pothole Lake near Jamestown, North Dakota, USA - PPLs Lake P8 Core (1) Depth... | ecosystem: Environmental > Aquatic > Freshwater... | reverse complement strand
TGCCATTAAATGGACACTTACAAAAGAAGAGGAACAAGAAATTATTGATTCTGCGCCATTAACTGAAACTCTAATAAGATCTTTTGCAAGAAAATTTAATACACACCCTGCAATAATCATTGGAAGATTACAACATGATGAGTTTATTCCATATGGATTAGGCAGACAATTCTTTAAACCTGTTGAGTTTAATTAAATCCGTTGTTATCACCAATCAAACAATAAAATAAATAATTTGTATACCTTGACAATTTTCTGGTACCTAGACAAATAAATAAGGACTGGCCCATAACACGGACAATATGGGTAAGTTGTCCAGCCTTCGCCCAGGGCCTTCGCCAAGGCTTCGGCCCTCTAAGGGCTACGGAGGCTGAAAGACGGCAAAAAGTGCGCCCCCGACCTTCGGTGCGAGGCTAAAGAATACAAGACGTGGCCGGTGCTTTCGTCGGGTAACACCCCACCCCTGCAGGCAGGCTCCTCGCTATCCCGACATATCATGTCGGGACTTTACGCTCGGCCCCCGCTGAGGCGGGGCAGGCTCTCCATATTGTCGGGCCGTTATAGCCAATGCGATTAAAATCCCTCCAATCTTATAAATAATATCGATTTGAAAACTAAAGTCCACATATTAATCTTGTCTTTGTTTCTTCAGTCAACCTTTTCAGTTAGTATTGCTCAATCAAATTCAATAAAGGACGAAATAAATAACCACATCTACCATAGCATTAAAACTGGACTAAATTATAACTGGCTTAAAAGTAATATTGGGATTTCCGGACTATATAACTACGAATTCACTATTGGATATTCTGTCAATCAATTCTTCTTAGAAAAGTTTAGTATTCAACTACAAACTCTTTGGGGTATTAAAATCAAAAGACCTTACGATATCGGAAGTCTGGCTCCTGTTTCAGGGGAAGCAGATCATTATTTTAGAATTTTAAACTCACATCATCCTTATTTTGAATTCCCATTATCACTTGGATTCAGTTTGATTCCAAGTTTAGAATTCAGGTTAGGCTATTCTTATAGATTCTATTATGGTTCTTCAATTTACGGGAAATCTGATTTTTTTAATAATCATGGTGAAGGCGGCATTATAACAGAATTTAACATAAAAACATCAGGTAATACTAGCATCGGATCCACACTGTTCTTGAGTACTAAGGACATTTATACTTTTCATGGTATCACATACACTAGTACCTTACGAACTAAATATGTTCAAATTGTATTTAAATACTGTTTTAATTGACATTTTAACTAACACTGGCTATAACACGGACAATATGGGTAAGTTGTCCAGCCTTCGCCAAGGCTACGGCTGGCACAGTTGTCATGGTTTTTGCCCCGCCGAGGCGGGGCAGGCTCTCCATATTGCCGGGCCGTCAGGTGGCATAGCTCGCAAAACCTGAGACAGTAAGCTTTAGAGAATTTATCATGACACAATATTATCGTCCATTTACCGGGACTTAAAATGCTACGCCATCTAACGGCCTAAGTAAAGTATTGTACTTTTACTATTATGTATCCGGATTTTATAAGAGCCTACAATTCTATGAAATACAAAATGAACAACAAAAACTTCAAGTTTTTATTTCTGGTTGTGATATGGACCTTCACGGAATTAACATATTCACAAGTTCCAGGTAATGAACCTATAATGCAGACCAGGGTTTATAAAACTATCGGTTTGACAAAACTAAAGCTGCACATCTTTCAGCCTTCTGAACGAAATGACATGGAAAAACTCCCTGCAATAGTATTTTTTCATGGTGGCGGATTTAATGAGCGTCCTGTCTGGCAGTTTGAGGCACAATGTCAGTACCTGGTCGAACAAGGGATGGCAGCTATACTTGCTTCTTATCGTACAAATAACCGACTCTTTGATTGCATTACAGATTCGAAATCAGCCATTAGATGGGTCAGAACGCATGCTGTTGAACTCGGTATTGACGAAAATCGTATTACAGCAGCAGGAGGCAGCGCAGGTGGCTACCTTGCAGCATGTACCGGGCTGGTAAAAGACTTTGATGAAAAAAATGAAGATTTGTCCATAAGCTCTGTTCCAAACGCTTTGGTATTATTTAATCCTGCTCTTGATTTGCCAGCGCATTTGTCAGATACAACAAAAAGATTGGTGAAACCGACTTACCATGCTAAGAAACTTGTAAGATGCCTTAAAGGTAGAGCTATCGAAATCTCTCCATTTCATTATATAGCTAAAGGTGCTCCTCCAACTATAATTTTCCAGGGGACAGCTGATAAAAGTGTCGACTTTCATCAGGCTACCCGGTTTTGTGAAGAAATGAAAAAGTATGGAAATAATTGCGAAGTGGTACTATATGAAGGACGTGATCATGGTTTTTTCTTTAAATATTATGGAGATGAGGATTTCATATCAACAATGGAATATACAGTTAAATTCTTGACTTCACTAGGTTATATAAAGGGTGAGACAACTATGAAAAAAGACTGAAGAAGAAAATTGCTACGACCACCTAACACAGATAAAATTAATAGGCTTGTCATGGTTTTTGCTCCCGACCTTCGGTGCGGGGCGCGGCGTGACATCCCGACAGCTATCGGGATTCTGGCTAAAGTTCATAGTACCTGCCCGGTCGCTTCGTCAGGTAACTCCTGCTAATTCTACCGCCGGGTGCGTCATTTTGTGGCCATTAGAATGCAAATAGAATCCTTTTTCTAGCTAAGTGTATAATGGAATCAACATTGCATAAAATGTTTGTTGCATTTTTTACATCATTTGCAGAAATTTATTCAATAAAAATATTGTCAAAATAATAGGAATAATTTAAAACTTCAGCTATGTAAAACTCTTTGACTTGTCAATTAATTCATGCCTTAATACTAGTAATTGGAATTGCTCTAATGATCGCTGGCATAATATGTGGCATTTTGAAAGAACAATATAGTGATAATGTACACCTTAATAATTCAACAATACTTTTTAAACCATTTAATAATTTAATGTTATGCAGAAATCTGTTGAGTGGATTAAACATCATCAAATTACAAGCTTTATTATTTTAACACTTGGATTTTCCTGGATTTTCTTTGTGTTGAGCTATCTTGTATTTGCTGAAAATCTCCTTTTACAGGCTTTGTGTGGTAAGATAGCTGTATTTGGACCTGCCATGATTGCCATGTTGATCTCTGGCATTTCATATTCCGAGCCCAAACTTAGACCATCGAAAATCCGATGGTGGATATTTGGAATTGTATGGTTGTTCTCGTGGATAATCCTTGTATCCTTAGTAATGCTTGTTCGCAATGTGCCCTTTCAGGTTAATGTGTGCATTGTTTTTGGCATTTGTGCTCTTTTACCAGCATGGATTATTTCTGCCAGCCGCTCAAGCATTCCTGGAATTCGCCTGACCTTCTTAACTTTATCAAAACCCAGGGGATCGTTTATATGGTATGTGGTTGCATTTACAGGATACCCGGTCATCCTGCTTATAAGCGTTTTGATAACCAGATTATCAGGTAACAATGTTTCGTTTCCTGATCTTAGTTTCAGTCAGGCATGCATATTCCTCCTTCTTATGTTTTTTGAAGGATTCCTGGCTTCCGGTGGAGTGAATGAGGAAAGCGGGTGGCGCGGTTTTTTATTACCCCATCTTCAGGTTAAATACTCCGTTATTGTTGCATCCATTATTGTTTGGTTTTTTTGGTCATTGTGGCATTTACCACTGGACATAATGCAAAAGGTTCCTGTGCAGCAGATTCTACTAAACCGGCTTTTATTCAATTTTCTTGCATCAGTGTTGTTTGTTTGGGTTTACAACCGTTCCAAAGGCAGTATTCTGGCTCCAGCAATATTTCATGCATCCATGAATACTGCCGGAGCTTTCATTCCTGCATCTTTGACATTCTTAATCCCCCTTGTGATCTTGTGTGTCATTGCATTTGTTAATGGTCGCATGTGGAAAAGATTACCTCAGGATCACCTAGCAGTTCATAAATAATCTTCGCTTATAAGCACGTTGTCGAACTGAAGAGCACTTATCATTAATTCATTAAAAACAATAAAATAAAATAAATTGAATGGAGAAACGCCACATAACACGCCGGTGCTAAAATTAATAGGCTTGTCACGGTATTTGTATCCGCATAAAACTCTATCGAAACGGAGAATTCACTTTAATTATCAACCCTATGAAAAAGTATCTTATCGTAATTCTGGCATTCATATTTTGCTTTTTATCGAACTGCAAGAACAAAAGTGAAAACGACAACAGTGACTCAATGCAACCTACCGAAGGATATCCATTAGTGGATAATATTGATGTCATCAGACAAATAATTGAGTCAAAATGCATTGACACAATTAATTTTAAAAAGGGAGAGGTAATAGGTGATATCGGTGCCGGAAATGGAACTATAGAAGCTATGCTGTCTGTATTTCACGACAGTATAACTTTTTATATTCAGGACATAGACTCTTCTGTTTGTAATCATAAAGAAATTAATGAGGTGGTCGCATTTTATCAGAATGTAAAGGGCAAACCTTTTACCAATAAATTCATTACAGTAACCGGTGGTGATAAAGTAACAAATCTGCCTAATGACACATTCGATAAAATACTAATGCTGTGGACATATCAGTATTTTAAAGATCCCCAGGCTATCATGACAGATTTAAGGCTGAAATTAAAAGACTATGGTATTATGTATATCATAAATCCTAATGTTGACATCGAATCAAGTAAAGAGCTTACATCAAAACATGGATGGAATGCTTCCCCAATAGAAAGACAGATATCGGATATTATTGATTGTGGCTTTGAACTAATCCGAATATCAAGAAACTATTTAAGTTCAGAATCTCCGTATATAATGGTTTTTAAAAAGAAAATTCTACAAAATTAATATCTACTTAACCCTGACAATTTTTAAATACTACGACCACCTGAAATTAATAGGCTTCCCGCCGCGCGGGTTTGACTTTCTTCGTTTGTTAAATATTATTTTGTAACTTCCCCGGGAAGATCAATGACAGTTGACAGCTACATTAAATCGTTTCCTGAGAAGGTTCAGTGTCTGTTAAACCAGATCAGGTCGGTCATCAAAGAAAATGCTCCTGATGCGGATGAGAGTATTGCTTACCAGATGCCGGCATATAAAACCAACGGAAAACCACTTATCTATTTTGCGGGGTTCAGGAATCATATCGGTTTCTATGCCACCCCGACAGGGCATACAGAATTTTCAAAAGAATTATCGGGTTACAAACAGGGAAAAGGATCAGTGCAATTTCCGCTTGATAAGCCCATGCCTCTTGAACTTATTGGAAGAATCGTAAGATTCAGGGTAAATGAAAATTTAAAATCCAGACTTTAATTTTAATTCTCTTTTCTGTAATTTTTACTCCAAATCAATATTATGTTCAATAAAACAACGAATCTACCGGTCTATTTGGGTTATTTAATCGTAATCAGTCTATTCACTGTCACTATAAATAATAGTTTCTTTTATGATACGATATTCTACGGATCTAAACTTCCGGATTTTTTCTACAGAACTAATTTCTCCCTGAACCTGCCGGATTCATTGGATGCCGGATATTTTCCAACCTTTGGGATGTACATTGCGCTGGTATGGAAAGTCTTAGGTCGTGACCTTATATCCAGTCATCTGGCGATGCTACCCTTCATCCTCGGAATTGTATGGCAGTTGGACCGGCTCTCCAGGAAATTTATTCCACCGGAGACCTCTGGCCTGGCCCTATTGCTTATACTTATCGATCCGACATTATTAAGCCAGATGACTCTTGTCAGTCCCGATGTTTTATTGATCTTTTTCTTCCTCCTGGGTCTTAACAGCATTTTAGAAAATAAGCAAATCTTGATCTCCATAGCTGTCTTGTTTCTATTTCTGACTCATATGAGAGGGATGACGGTTTCCCTATGTCTTTTACTTATTGACCTATATGTTAATATTTCATTTTCTAATTCAATCAAGAAAGTTATTGTCGATCTTCTTAAGAGAACTAAAATTTACTTGCCAGCCTTTCTTATTTTTCTGGTATTCAGTTACTATCACTATACAATGAAGGGATGGATTTTATTTCATGATAACTCTCTCTGGGCTGAATTGTTTCAGAGAGTTGGTTTCAAAAGAATGATTTTTAATATTGGAATTGTCGGATGGCGAATTGTAGATTTTGGAAGAATAGGAATCTGGATTGTTTTCTTTATTCTGGTTTTCCGGTTTCGATTGGAGATTTTAAGATCAAAAAGAACACTCCTGCTGGTTTTGCTTTTCTCAATCATGTTATTACTCTTATCAGGAAATATAATATGGGCAAAGAATTTGTTAGCCCACAGGTATCTATTACCAGTTTATCTGTGCTTTTCATTATTATGTGTTAATATTTTATTTAACAATCCAATAGATCCAAAATTGAAAAAATATCTTATAAGTGCATGGGTGATAATACTGATTTCCGGTAATTTTTGGGTTTATCCAGACAAAATAGATAAAGGTTGGGATTCAACTCTGGCACATCTGCCATATTTTAGTATTCGCAAACAAGCTCTGGATTATTTGGATAAACAGGGGATTAATTTTGAAAGTGTCCAATCATTTTTCCCAAATACAGCTGTTATAGATGATATTGATCTGAATCACGATATGAGGTCTTTCCCAGATTTCAATGATTCCTGTGATTATGTATTTTATTCAAATGCATTTAATGTAAAAGATGAATATTATCATTTAATTAAGAATAACTATAATACAATAAAACGCTTTAAAAGAGGCATGCTGCATATCGATATCTGTAAAAAAAAGTAACGATATCCTAGCATTAAAATTAATAGCTCCCCAGATAAGTCAGGGGGAGAGGATTATGGGTAGTTATAACACATGTGCTTGCAATAATGCGGGGCATACTCGAGAAGCCGCCAATACTGCAGGGTTCAAGCCCTGCCGCTGCCCTGACCATTGCTGCATTCAAATTTATTTTCTGCTGGTGTGCCTGCCTGTTAATTACAAGAGTTGTCATGTACTTTATTAAACCGGTAAAAGATGGACATTAAGGATTTAGGTGTTCCGGATGAAATCGTTGCTATCTCCAGGGAATCTGAAGTTGCAGATCTTACAATAGGGAGAGTTACCCAGGAGCACCGTGAGAGATATATCGTTTCTACCGGAAATAATGAGTATGAAGCGGAGATCACAGGCAATCTGAGGTTTTCAGCAGCATCAAGAGAGGGTTACCCGGCGGTTGGCGACTGGGTGGCCATGAAGATCTATGATTCCGGCATGGCAATTATACACAAGGTGCTTCCGCGCAAATCAATCCTTGAACGGCAGGCTGTTGGAAAATATGGAGATAAACAAATAATTTCAACAAACATTGATGCGGCACTGATAGTCCAATCTATTGATAATAACTTCAATATCAACAGGATGGAGAGATATTTGTCGATCTGCTATTCCGGCGGCATAAAGCCGGTTGCTGTAATAAGCAAAATCGACCTGGCGTCGGAGAATATTAAACAGGAAGCTATATCAAATCTAAAATCAAGAGAAAAAAGCATAGAGTTTGTTCTCCTGAGCAATGTAACAAGAGAGGGAATAGATGATATAATCAGGCTTCTTCAGAGAGGAAAGACCTACTGCGTTGTTGGTTCTTCCGGTGTGGGCAAGTCAACCCTGATAAACAATCTGATAAAAAAGAATATTCTTAAAACAGGCAGTATCAGCAGGAGCACAGGCAAAGGCAGACATATTAGTGATCACCGTGAACTTTTCGTACTGGAAAACGGTGCAATTCTCATCGATACACCCGGGATGAGAGAGCTTGGGATAACCGAAAACATCACAGGCGTACAAACCACCTTCCAGGATATTTATGACCTGTCGTTAAAATGCAGATTCCCTGATTGCAGACATATTAATGAACAGGGCTGCGCTGTCCTGGAGGGACTTGAGAAGGGGATTATTGATAAAGCTTCACTGGAAAACTTCCGGAAACTTCAGAAAGAACAGCAGAGGTTCCGGACCACGGCATCTGAAAGGCACAGGCAGGAAAAGATATTCGGCAAAATCATTAAAAGGTATAAAAAGGACATTGACCAGACATGAAGAAATATCTTTTTGTTTGAGCAGTCTTTCTGTTTTCGGTGGAGGATATTCACGGTTGACTCAGTCTGCAATATCAAGGGTAAAAAGAAAAATTGGCTGGCAAATATCGGTAAACAATAACTACAGAATGCTAATAAGAGATTCTCAAAAATCCCAAATAAAAAACTTCCGATGAAAATTGCATGTGTAATCCTTGGTACAAGAGGTGATGTTCAGCCTATGGTTGCCCTGGCAACAGGTCTTATTAAAAGAGGACACGAAGTCACAATCTGTGCTCCTCCTGAGAATGAAAGACTTGTAACTAATAACGGCTGCAGGTTCATCCCCTTCGGGCCGAGCATACAAAAGGAAATAACTGAGAATCCCGGGGGACAGAAAGGAGGAGTTGCTGTTTCAATTTCTCCGAAACAGGGAAGAAAGCTTGTTGGTGATCAGATCAATCTGCTCCCCGGTCTCATCAGTGGATCAGAACTCGTTTTAGCTGCAGGAATAGTCCTGGGTGTACAAACGGCAGCAGATATTCTTAAAGTCCCATATCGTTTGGTTGCATTTTATCCGATTTTACTTGGAACCACAAAGGATGATCCTTTAAAAAACCGGATATTGTTCCGTTTAGGAAGGAGCATGATAAATATGTTCATGAAGGGTTTTATCAATAAACTCCGGAAACAATCAGGTCTTCCTCCTATTAAAGATGCCTGGTCACACTGGCTGGGAGATAAAGTCATTGTTGCATGCGATAAAGAACTTCATCCTGCCCGTGAGGGAGTCGCCTTCCCTTTCATACAGACCGGATTTATGCTTCTGCCTTCAAAAAATGAACTTCCGGTCCGTGTTGAAGAATTTTTAAGGTCAGGAGACCCTCCCGTCTACATCGGGTTTGGAAGTAATCCGATAACAGGAACCGGCAAATACAGTGAACTATTCGCTGAGGTGCTCGCAAAAACGAAGAAACGGTATATAATTTCCAAAGGATGGGCAGGCTTTTCCGGAACTGATACTGAAGGCATCCTGTATGTTGACGATATACCGTTTGATAAGCTGTTCCCAAGAATGGCAGCAGCCATTTATCATGGCGGAACCGGAACCATGGCCGCAATTGCTCGTGCAGGAATTCCCCAGGCAGCATTCCCGTTCATGGGCGACCAGTTTTCAAATCAGAAACAAATTGTCAGGCTGGGACTTGGACCCGATACCTGCGGATTTAAGGATATGACTGCGGATTCAATTTCTGCTGCTGTTCTGGATTGTCTGACTAATGCTCATTATAAACAAAACGCAAATGAGACAGCCCGAAAGCTGAAAGAGAGAGACGGTCTTGCCATGACAATAGATCATATAGAGAGGAAGTTTTCAAAATAATTCTCTAAAGGGATAACGATTTTAAAGCAATTATAAAAGAGAGCGAATACCTCAGCCAGACCTATTCATACCTGGCATTACGAAAAGCTGTAGGATGGATAGGTATTGCTTTCTTCCCGACCGTCAAAGAAGGACCATACAACTGGCAGGCTTATGTTCATCTCGCTTGCGCAGGATTTTTCTTTTTTATCCTTGCTCTGTTCTCTTTATTCCTGTTTACAAAAAAGGACTTTCGCCCTTCAATGGAAAAGATTAGAAGGAATAAGATCTACGTATTATGCGGATCATAAATGATAGTCTGTCTTTCCGGGATACTTGTATTCCTGGTTTTTTTCGCTAAGAGTAATCCTCAATCCAGATTTGTATTCTGGGTTGAGACCATTGCCCTTATCGCTTTCGGGATTTCGTGGCTGACCAAAGGAGGGACACTCTATCCTGATAAAAAAATAAAAATATCAGTTAAATCGGTGGCAGAAAGTGAGTGAATAATCTGCCTGTAAGTGTATATTTACTTAATTAAATTTTAAAACCAGAAGTTTATGTCAGACAAGAATTTAGTTTACCGGGGAAAATCGAAGGATGTTTTCAATATCACTGAAGGTGTCTATGCAGGAAAATACAGGTTTGTCTTTACCGACAGGGCAACAGGTTATATAGAGAACGGCAAAATTGTCTTTGATCCCGGATATGATACGGTAGTAGGCGATATTCCGGGGAAAGGCGCTATTGCCTGCGGGTTTGCGACTCATTTCTTTAAGCTGATGAAAGAGAATGGCATTCCATCGCATTATATTGATACCATTAAAGAGAATGAAATGATAGTTGAGCCAGCCACCCCTCTTTCAATGGCTGCTGAATCACCCGAATTCGCCGGATCAGCTCCCCTCCTGAATCTTGAGTGGACGTGGAGGAACAACGCCACCGGAAGCTTCTGGAGAAGGTACCCTTTTGTAAGGCCATGTAAAAATTTAAATAAAGTTGTTGAAGCTTGGACGAAAGGTGACAGCGATATCCTCATTACACTTGAGGCGCTGGAAGCCACAGGCGCCATGAACAGGGAGGAAATTGAATTCAGCGTCAGACTGGTAAAGGAGATCGCTGAAATAGTATCGCAGGACTTTGCGTCGAGAGGCCTCCATGTTGTGGATGGCAAGTTCGAACTTGGCAGGTTGAAATACGGCGACGGAAAGATTGTCCTTATCGATGAAATTTCGCCTGATGTTCTGCGTGTTTGCAAAGGATATTCACCTGATAGAAACGGACACTGTGCTGTGTATAAGGAGTGTACAGTAACCAATCTTGCCGAAGGCAGGAAAACAATAAAGAACAGAAACCAGGTCACTGCAGCTGAACTGCTGAAGATCTTTAAATAGATACTGTACAAACCTTTGACAGTCATAATAATTCCTGCATCCTGTTCCTGTAACCGGAACCTGATTGTATAACCTATGACCGGAATCAAATCTTCAATATTATTAAGAGCGCTGATCTTTCTGCAGTCCCTGTCTGTGTTCCTGACAGCTGAAAGCCAGTCGGTCAGCAGTGAATATTTCACCCTTTCTTTTGATGAAGCCATGGGAACCCTGTCGGCATGGAAATCTGACGGATCAGCATTGTTTTCAAATTGCGTGAATGCAATATTTACCGAAGGGAAGATCTATACTTCTGACAGCCGGAATTATAGCTATAAGATCGGGAGGACTGAAAGGAAAGATAATGAAACTGTGCTGGTGATCACCGGAAAGGACAAAAGGCGAACAATGGATTTTATAAACAGGATAACACTTATACATGATAAACCTTCAATAATTTTCGAGGTGGTTTACAGAAATGTTTCCCGCAGGGATATTGGGGTGGGCGGGATCCTTCCATTGCGTCTTACAGGGACAATGGATGATCACCTTCTTTTCCGGGAAGCAGAAAAATGCCTTACAAATGGTGCTATGTATTATGACGCCGGCATGATACATGATCTTGATGATCCTTATGTCAAACCTGAACCATACGGTGAGACAAAGGGAGGCATACATCATGATTCAGTTTTATACAAAGGACCCGGACCCGTGGAGAGCTGGTGGAATATTGCCGTTTTCAGGGATTATGAAGAGGAGTCGCTTCTGGCCGGATATCTGAACAACAAAAACAGTCTTGGAAGGATATTGCTGAAGAAAAACAATGACTCACAACTATCACTTATAGCTGAATCAGTATTCAATCCCGGATTCATTCTGAAAAGCTCACAGGAAATAAGTTCCGATAAATTTGCACTTATTTTAAGCAGAGATCCATACAGCACACTGGAGTTGTATTCCGAACTTATGTCCAAAGAAACTTCAATGCCTGATCCCCATATCATTAACGGGTGGTGCAACTGGTTCTACACTATGGACACTTTTGATGAAAACGAGATACTTCAGAATGCACGGTTTGCTGCTAAAGAGCTCAAACCATACGGACTCGAATATATTCAGATTGATGAAGGATTTCAGACCGCTCATGGAGAATGGAAGGGAAACAGCAGATTCCCGCACGGACTAAAATGGCTCTGTGATCATATAAAGGAACTCGGGCTAAAGCCCGGAATCTGGATCGCACCTTTTGTAATTTCGGAAACTACCGGTGTATTCAGAGAGCACCCTGAGTGGCTGATTAAGGACGAGGATGGAAATCCGATGCGTATCGGGCCATGGCCTTCCGTAAACACCGACTGGTACAGGAATGAAAGCCCGAAACGATACTGCCTCGACATAAGTCATCCGGATGCTGAGAAATGGTATACGGATCTTATTGATACAATTGCGAACAGGTGGGGATTCGAAATGATAAAAGTGGATTTTGTGGCGTGGACACTATTCTCCGCACACGGGTTTTATGATAAAAGCGCAACTCCTGCACAGGTATACCGGAAGGCGATGCAGATAATGCGGAGAACAGCCGGAGATAAATGCCATATCCTTGACTGCGGACCCGGAAATGTCACTGCCGGATATATAAACAGCATGCGTGTTGAATATGACCAGAACTACGGTTTTGCAGATGCAGCATGGAGGCAGTATTTTCTTGGAAGCTCTTCAAGCGCAGGGGCTGCAGGGAAAAGATATTTCTATCATAACAAAGTATGGATCAACGACATAGATCATATCTGCATCGACCTCCTCCCTCTGCAGAATGCCCGTGCTGCTGCAACCCTTATCGGCCTTAGCGGGGGAAACACTATGTCGGGCGACCGGCTTATGAATCTTAGTGAGTCCAAACTGGAAGTACTGAAAAAGATATTCCCGTCCACCATCGAAAATGCCATTCCGGCTGATCTGCTCGATAATGATCCACAAACAGTTTTTTCATGCCACCTTGAAAGGGATTTCGACCAGTGGGATGTAGCCGCATTTTTCAATCCCGATCCTTCAAACAGCGTTACCAGAAAAATTAAAATTGAAAGGCTGAATCTTGACGATTCAAAAACCTACCTGGCTTTCGATTTCTGGAACGAACGGTTTGCCGGTGAGATAAAAGATACCATGACAGTTAAGGTTGGACCCGGGTCAGTACAGTTATATTCCCTTCATGAAAAGAGAAATGTCCCTCAGGTAATATCAACAAACAGGCATGTAAAGCAGGGGGCCGTGGAAATAAGTGAGGTAATCTTTGATGAGCGAACTAATACTTTATCAGGTATATCCGTCTCGCCTGAGGGCTCGTCGCACAGCATCTTCATCTACCTTCCTCCCTCATTCAGCTGGGATCCCGGAGAGACAAAGATCTATAAAAACTACAGTACTTATACAGCCAGAAAAACTGAGGAAAACATTCTCAGGGTTGACCTGATGTTTGAAAACACTCAATCAAGCACCTGGAAAATAGAATTTAAAAGAAACAATAATTAAAGAGCCAGGGAAAAAATAATGGATAGTATTAAAGTGTCTGCCTCCCAGTTTGAGAACAGGAGCGCCGATAAATGATACGATTGGATGGATGACAGGGAGTAGCATTAAGAAAATGATTATAGAACAGACTATTAAACTGCTTAAAAGCAAGTATTCCGACAGCATAGAAAGTCTATTAATCGATGATGTCAGGATAGGGATATCAATGACTGCAGTAAAGCTTTCTGACGGCAGCTGCGGTGTCTCTTCCACTTTTACAAATGAATCGCAGCACTGCAAAAAAAACAACCGTGACTACGGAGACTTTTCACCCCTGAAAATCAAGGGGCATAAAGTCGTCGAACTTCTTGAAACTGAAAAGAACTCCGGTATTATTACCACTCTTAGAATTGCCAGCCTGAATGCTATTTCCTCACAAATTATTTCTGCAGGGAACTATAATATCCTGGAAAACCGCGATCCGATAGACCTTTTTGATCTCTCTATCCCCAGAACCATAGCAATAGTTGGCGCTTTTCACTCATATATCAGTAAGATATCTGAGACAAAAAGCAGGCTGTTTGTGCTTGAGCTGAATGAAAATGAAATAAGCCCGGATGAGCGACATTTTTTTGTTCCTGCCAGTGATTATAAAAAGGTTCTGCCTGAATCAGATATTATAATAATAACAGGATTGACCCTGGTGAACAATACCATTGATGATCTTCTTTCATCGGTACCAGAAAAATCAGCTGTTGTGGTGGCAGGGCCATCAGGAAGCATAATACCGGATGTGCTCTTTGCAAACGGGGTGAGCATCATCGGAGCTACACGCATCACAAAACCTGATCTGCTGTTTGATCTCATTGGTGAAGGAGGCGGAGGTTATCATCTTTTCGAATATTGTGCTCAAAAGATCTGCATATTAAAGAATTATGAAGCATGAACTGAGCGAAAAATGGATTAAGGCGGCAATCGCCGGGACTATCTGGGCAGCATCCGAAATAGTACTCGGCAGCTTCCTGCATAACCTGCGAATACCCTTCAGCGGCAATTTTCTTACTGCTATCGGTATTATAATTCTTATCTCCATCAGCTACATCTGGACCGACAGGGGTCTCTTCTGGAGAGCCGGACTGATCTGTGCAGTAATGAAAACAATGTCGCCGAGCGCTGTGATATTCGGACCAATGGTCGCAATTACAGCAGAGGCATTTCTGATCGAGCTGTTCACAAGAGTTCTGGGGCGCACCTATGCAGGCTATATTTCAGGTGCCATGTTCGCCATGTCATGGAACCTTTTCCATAAAATAATAAGCTACATAATAAATTACGGCTCAAATATAGTTGAGGTGTATACCAGGCTGCTGAATATGGCTCAGAAACAGCTTAATATTGAGACAGATATAGTCTGGCTTCCGATAATAATCCTGCTGGTGATATATGCCCTGTTTGGCGTTTTTGCAGGAATTATCGGAATAATGGTCGGAAAGAAAATGCTCAGTCAGCCGCCGGCAATAGTGCAGAAAGCACAGGGAAATGCAAAGGCACCGGTTTTCAGCTCCCCGAAAAAGGAATTCAATTATTCGCTGACGTGGCTTCTGGCAGATGTACTAATGATAATTGGTTCCTTCATTTTACTGAATAAAACTCCCTGGTACGTCTGGTGTGCAACGGTTACAGGAATTATTGTCCTCTGGTCATTCAGATACAAGAATTCCCTGAGGAGAATATCCAGGCCAAAATTCTGGATCTTCTTCGTGCTCATAACACTACTTACGGCGTTTGTATTTTCCGGAACACCGGACGGGGAAACAGATTTCTTGAACGGGCTTCTTACCGGAGTTCAGATGAATTTCAGGGCTGCGCTCATCATTGTGGGATTTTCCGTGCTTGGCACAGAATTATACAATCCGAAAATCAGGGATTTCTTTTCAAGGACAACATTCAGACATCTCCCATTAGCCGTGGAGCTCTCGGTTGAAAGCCTGCCCGATTTCGTTGCAAGCATTCCCGATTTTAAAACGCTGGTCAGAAACCCTGTTTCAGTCTTTTATAATGTTATCTCTCATGCGGGTGCAAAATTATCAGAGATAAGGGAGAAGAAGAAACCCGGCAGGAGAATATATATTTTAAGCGGCGGTAAAGGAACAGGCAAAACAATATTTGCAAAGAATATCGCCGGTGAAATGAAACTTAAAGGATTTCCTGTCGGAGGCATCCTGGCAGAAAGAGTGATGGAGGGATCAGAAACAAGAGGTTACGACCTGATTGACATTGAAACAGGCAGAAGGGATGTATTTCTCAGACAGGATGAAGAAAAATGGACAGAGAAGATTGGCAGATTCAAAATCAATACGCAAGGCCTTGAATTCGGAAATTCTGTTCTTGATCCTGGTAACCAGGAAAGGAACAGGCTGGTCATTATAGATGAGATCGGAAGGCTGGAACTAGAGAACAGAGGCTGGGCACCTGCTCTTGATAAACTTATCCTCTCCCCTGTCATTAATATTCTGATTACAGTCCGTGACGATTTTGCCGAAGCTGTTATCCGTAAATGGAATATTTCAGATCCTTTATTATTTAAGGTATTGGAAACAGATCCGCATGAGGTTTGCGAAAAAATATATCAAAGAGAGACAACTTTTAATATTCACTGATATGGGAAAGAGCGCACTGGTTTTCGGTTCGACTGGGCTTGTCGGGGGTGAGCTGGTCAGGGAACTGCTTGAACAGCCCGGATTTGAAAGAATAACAGCTATTGCCCGGAGGAACCTCCCGGTATCACACCCGAAGCTGGAGGTGCTGATACTCGACGATTATTCGCACCTGGAAAAATATAAGGATAAGTTTAAAACTGACACTTATTTTTGCTGCATCGGCACAACAATAAAGATCGCCGGGACAAAAGAGAGATTCAGGCAGGTGGACCTTGATATTCCCGTGAAGACAGCTGAGCTTGCTGAAAAATTGTCAGTTCCAAACCTGGTTGTAATATCCTCCATTGGTGCAAGCGTCAGATCGTCCAACTTTTATCTGCGTACAAAAGGGGAAATGGAAAAGTCGGTCAGAAATAAATTCTCAGGCAATCTGAAAATAGTGCGTCCTTCCCTGCTTATGGGAAATCGCACCGAATTCAGGTTTGCAGAAAAGGCATCTGCATTCTTTATGAAGGCGGTCGGCTGGCTGTTTGTCGGGCCGATGAGAAAGTACAGGGGAATTTACGCTCGTGATGTGGCACGTGCTATGATTAAAGCAGTTGATCTGCCTGCCGGGAAAACAATTCTTGAGTCAGATGAACTACACGATATAATTAAGCAATAAGTAAGATGACAAATGATTTTTTAACCATCTTTGGATAAATCATACAAAATAAACTAATTAGCTTACATCTCTGATAATCAATAACTAATATTCCGGGATCATGAAAATTTTAAGCAATTACGCAAAGATTTCTTTCGTTCTGGCAATTATTTTTGCAATAATCTCCTGTGCTGTCAATCCGGTAACAGGAAAACGTCAGATTATGCTGATGAGCGAAGAGCAGGAACTTGCCCTGGGAAGACAGTACGATCCACAGGTAATCGCAACTTTCGGCGAATACAAAAATGATGTCCTGCTTTCATTTATCAAGGGGAAGACTACAGAAATGGGGAAAATATCCCACCGACCTACCCTACAATACCATATTAAAATTCTGGATTCGCCCGTCGTGAATGCTTTCGCAGTTCCAGGCGGGTATATATATCTGACACGCGGAATACTCGCGCAGCTTAACAATGAGGCAGAGCTCATGGGTGTAATCGGACACGAGATGGGACATGTTACTGCACGTCATTCGGCAGCCCAGCAGACCAAACAGCAGCTGGGGCAGATCCTGCTGGTGGGAACAATGATCGTCTCGGAGAGGCTCGCACAGTATACCCAGTACGCTATGCAGGGTATGCAGCTGCTGTTCATGAGATTCAGCCGCGATGATGAACGCGAAGCTGACCGTCTTGGTGTCTATTATTCTTCCGTGACAGGTTATGATGCACACAAAATGGCTGATTTTTTCCAGGTGCTGAAAAAGATGAGCATGGCGGAAAGCGTAGGGGGTGTTCCAACATTCCTGTCGACACACCCCGACCCGGGAGACCGGTATAACACCGTGAACCAGCTGGCAACCTTTTGGCAGGATAGTCTTAAGATGACCGAACCCAAAGTAGGTGCTGACAACTATCTCCATCTTATCGATGGTATTGTCTACGGGGAAGATCCAAGGCAGGGATATGCCGAAAACAATGTGTTCTATCACCCCATACTCAAACTGAAATTCTCTTACCCTGCCGGATGGAAGCTGGAAAACACTCCGGCCCAGGTCAATCTGGCCCCGGAGGACCAAAGAGCCCTGATGATCTTCACACTTGCCAGCGAGAAAGTTCTTCAGGCAGCCGCTGATTCAACATTAAAACGTCTTGACCTTGTCCTTTCAGAAATTAAACAGGTAACGGTAAACGGTCTTCCGGCAATAGCAACTCTGTCAAAGCAGGTGATGAAGGATCAGCAAACCGGAGCAGAATCAGTCAATTTCGTGTTATCATATTTTATTCAGTACACCGGAAATATTTATGTCATGCATGGTGTATCAGCCGAAGCTGATTTCACTGCATTCAGGGGTCCGTTTGAATCATCCATGAATTCCTTCTCGGCGCTTACCGATGCTGCTAAAATAAATGTGAAGCCTGCAAAACTGCTTATAAAGAAGGTTGACAAGGCCGGAACAGTTGCAAATGCTCTCACCTATTACGGTGTGAAGCAAGATAAACTGGCTGAGGTAGCGCTCCTCAACAACCTGGAGCT
>Ga0209287_10000734_pt1 | contig 18193 bp, 9 predicted proteins | sample PPLLak3cmMay2015_2_FD_187255 | JGI IMG/M metagenome (GOLD analysis project Ga0209287, IMG submission 187255) | Freshwater sediment microbial communities from Prairie Pothole Lake near Jamestown, North Dakota, USA - PPLs Lake P8 Core (1) Depth... | ecosystem: Environmental > Aquatic > Freshwater... | reverse complement strand
GTTGGATCGGTCGCATTCACCCATACCGTATACGTCATCAACGGAGCAAGACTGGAAAGAGACAGGCTTTTTGTTCCATTCGACGCACCCGTCCCACTATTCACCTGTCCGTTACTGCATTGGATCGACCATGAGAACAGATTCGCTTCAGGATCGCTGATGGGAATACTCCAGGTGAAACTGAAAGGATTATTGTAGGAGCCGTTGGCAGGACTGGGGTTCCCAAACACTGGCGGCTGATTCACTGTGGTCGTAAACATAAACCATGCGTGGCTGTACAGACCACTGCCAGCAGGATCGGTCGCATTCACCCAGACCGTATAGGTCGTTAATGAAGCAAGACCGGAAAGAGACAACGTTTTTGTGCCATTCGAGGCACCACTCGCGCCATTGGCTTGTCCGTTACTGCATTGAATCGACCATGAAAACAGATCCAGATCCGGGTCGCTGATGGGGATACTCCAGATGAAGCTGAAGGGAGTGTTTATGGTGTTGTTCGAAGGATTGGGGGTACCATACTCTGGCGGGGTATTTACTTTTGTCGTAAACGTATACCATGCCCGGGTGTACAGACCACTCCCAGTTGGATCGGTCGCATTCACCCATACCGTATACGTCATCAACGGAGCAAGACTGGAAAGAGACAGGCTTTTTGTTCCATTCGACGCACCCGTCCCACTATTCACCTGTCCATTACTGCATTGGATCGACCATGAGAGTGCGTTCCCCTCAAGATCTATGATGGGGATGCTCCAGACGAAAGTAAAGGGAGTGTCAATCGAACCATTCACTGGAGAAGGTGTTCCTAGCTCAGGGGGATCATTAAGTCCAGTCACTATGAATGTTACAGCATCTTCATCAAATAAACTGCCAGTGTCAGTCGCTCTAAACACGATCGTTTCAGAACCATACCAATTTGGATTGACGACCGTAATTGATGCGACGCGATCGATGATACTTACCAATAACTGCATGTTGCCTGAATAACTCCATATCATCTCAGAATCCAGATTGTCCACATCGGAAACGTAGTCATCCAAATAAATGGGCGTAAACGTCGAACCCTCCACTATTGTTTGATCAGGGATATTTATCACAACAGGCGCGTCATTGACACCAGTGACGGTGATTGAAACAATCGCAGAATCAGCATAGGTACCATCGCTAATAGTATAGGTGAATAAATCAGAACCATTGTAATTCGGCAGAGGGGTATAGATGACAAACACACCATTGGTAGATGATATCCCATGCGCGGGTTGAGTTAAACCAATAATGGTCAACGTGTTGTTATCCGGATCATAATCGTTGGAAAGCACGTTGACAAGGTTACTTAACGAATCCTCCGTAACAATCGCGACATCATCAGTCGCAACAGGGGGATCATTTAAGTTGGAGACTGTCACAAACACCGTGGCAACATCCGTCCCACCATGACCGTCGCTAAGAGTATAGGTAAAACTGTCAGGGCCGATGTAATTGAGTGTTGGTGTATAATACACGTACAGACCATCGGTTGATGACGACCCATGACTTGGTTGGGTCACCGATGCCACCGTAAGTGAATCACCATCGATATCCACATCGTTTCCACGGACGTTAATCTGATTGTTTGATGAATCCTCTGAAACCGTAGTAGCATCATCGGTTGCGACTGGTGGGTCATTGACACCAGTGACAAGGACGCTGACGCTGGCGGTATCCGCTCCACCATGACCATCAATGATTGAATACGTAAAACTATCAGGCCCATAGTAGTTAACCGCAGGGGAATACGACACCTGCGCAGATGAAAACGTCACAGAACCATGAGACGGTTGGGTGACACTGACGATCGTCAAGGTATCACCATCGATATCGTCATCGTTTATTAACACATCGACTATGTTGTTTGATGAATCCTCTGCAACTGTCACAGAATCATCGAGTGCAATGGGTGGATCGTTACTTGCTGATACCGAGAGGGTTATTGCTGCTGAATCACTGCCTCCATTCCCATCACTAATCGAGTAAACAAACGCATCGGAACCATGGTAGTTCAGCGAAGGAGTATAAAATACAAATGCACCATTTGTTGATGACGTCCCATGTGACGGCTGGGTGACACTGGTAATCAGCAAGGGATTGTTCTCAGGATCAACATCATTGCTCAGCACATCTAGCAGATTTCCTACTGAATCCTCAATAACAGCTGCAGTATCATCATATGCGGTTGGCGGGTCATTGGCTGGTGATACCGTAATCTGTATTGTTGCAGTATCTGTTCCACTATGTCCATCACTAATCGTATAGGTCAGACTGTCCGGTCCATTATAATTCGCAGACGGTGTATAATACACGAACGCGGCGGTATAGGTCGCAGATCCATGTGATGGCTGTGTGATACTTGTAAGGGTGAGTAAATCGCCATCGACATCAAAGTCGTTGACAAGGATGTCAACCTGGTTGTTCGTTGAATCTTCGATTACGGATTCGACATCGTCATTCGCATTTGGCGGGTCATTGATGTTGGTGACCGTTACGGTGACTAAAGCAGTATCGGTACCACCATGTCCATCGCTTGCCGTGTATGTGAAACTGTCAGCACCAACAAAGTTTGTTTGCGGAGTGTAGGACACCGCAGAAGCAGAAAACGTCGCTGAACCATGAGGTGGTTGAGTAACTCCAATTATGGTGAGAGAATCGCCATCGATATCATTATCGTTTTGTAACACAGTGATCGGGTTGTTATTTGAATCTTCGACAACAGTTGCGCTGTCATCATTTGCTGTTGGAGGATCGTTTGCTGCAGTGATCGAAATCGTAACAGTCGCGCTGTCCGTGCTTCCCCCATCACTGATGGTGTAGCTGAAACTATCAGCACCATTGTAGTCGGGTGCTGGTGTATAAAACACAAATGCTCCATTTGTTGATGACGTTCCATGTGACGGCTGGGTGACACTGGTGATCAGCAAGGGGTTGTTCTCAGGATCATAATCATTTGCTAACACATTGATAAGGTTATTTGAGGAGTCCTCAATGACAATAGCAGTATCATCAAGAGCAACGGGTGGGTCACTTTGTGAAGTGACCGTAAGAGTAACTCCTGCGGTATCAGTACCACCATTGCCATCGCTGACCATATATGTAAGAGAATCAGGCCCATTGTAGTCCGGATTCGGTGTGTAATATACATATGATGCTGTATAAGTTGCGACACCATTTGTTGGTTGTGTAATGCTTGTGATAATGAGGTTATCTCCATCGATATCGATGTCGTTGATCAGAACGTTCAATTGATTGTTTGATGAATCCTCAAGAACGGGGATGGAATCGTCATTGGCAACTGGGGGGTCATTCAACGGAGTTACCAATATGGTCACTATAGCGCTATCAGACCCGCCATGGCCATCGCTGATGCTATAGACAAAGGAATCAGCACCGTTATAGTTGGGTTGCGGTGTGTAGATAACAGAGGAGGTAGTATAGGAAGCAAGTCCATGTGAGGGTTGGGTAATTGCAGAAACGGTCAGGGAATCACCATCGAAATCATCGTCATTGAGTAGGACATTAATCGAGTTGCTACTTGAATCTTCAACAACCGTTGTACTGTCATCAACCGCGTTTGGAGGATCATTTACCTGGGTGATGGTGATGGAAACGGTTGCCGAATCAATACCACCCTGTGCGTCATCAATTGTATAAGAAAAGGTGTCAGAACCAACATAGTTGGGGGCGGGTGTGTAAAATACGAAGACTCCATTCGTCGAGGTTGTCCCATGCAGAGGCACGGTCACCGAAGTCACAGTCAACGTGTTATAATCAGGGTCGATATCGTTTGCAAGAACACTGATAAGATTGTTGATGGAATCTTCAGTAACGGTGGCAGCATCATCGTTTGCAATTGGTGGATCATTCACTGGTGTGACGGTTATAATAACTGTCGCTGAATCTACGCTTCCATGGCCATCATTGATCGTATACGTCAGAGAATCAAAACCATTGTAGTTTGCCGCTGGGGTATAAAACATATACAAACCGTTGTGTGATGCGGCTCCATGGGAAGGTTGTGTGATGCTTGAAATGGTAATGGTGTCTCCATCGATATCCACATCATTTGCACAGACATTCATCTGATTCGCGGTGGAATCTTCGACAACAGATATTGTATCATCATTGGCCACCGGTGGGTCATTCAGGGGAGTAACGGTTATGGTTACTATTGCGGTATCGGTTCCTCCCTGTCCGTCTGCGATGGTATACGTAAAGCTATCAGAGCCAGCATAGTTCCCTAGTGGCGTATAGTACACGAAGGTGGCAGTGAAGGTTGCTGTGCCATGAGATGGTGGAGTGACACTCACAATTGATAATGGGTTATTATCCGGGTCGTTATCATTACCCCTGACATTTAGCGTGTTTCCTGATGAGTCTTCATCAACCGTCGCGGTATCATCAACAGCCAAGGGTGGATCATTGACACCGGTTACTGTGATGAAAACCATGGCGACATCGGTTCCTCCATGACCATCGCTGATGGTGTAGGAGAAGCTATCAGAACCGAAATAGTTCGTTGTTGGAGTATAATACACATATTGTGTCGTTGAGGTAACTAACCCGTGCACTGGTTGCGTAACAGCAGTGATGCTGAGTAGGTCACCGTCGATATCATTGTCATTTGCCTGGACTGTAATCTGGTTATTCGTCGTATCCTCAATCACCGTTGCGGTATCATCACCAGCGACAGGTGGGTCATTAATTGAAAGAACAGTAACATCGACTGTTGCAGTATCACTACTCCCATGACCATCATCGATGGTGTACGTAAAAGAATCTGAGCCGAAGTAGTTCGGTGCAGGGGTGTAGTAGACGTAGGATGTAGTGAACGTTAGCGAACCATGCACTGGTTGGGTCACTGCAGTGATATCGATGGTATCAGCATCAATATCGAAATCGTTAGCACGGACATTTATCTGACTTGCAGAAGAATCCTCATTCACAGTTACGGCGTCATCAACAGCTGTTGGGGGGTCGTTTACTGCAGTTATCGTGACTGTGACGGTGGCGGTATCAGATCCAGCATGACCATCAGAGATGGTGTACACAAAGCTGTCCGCCCCATAATAATTCTGGGCAGGGGTGTATAATACATACGATGCGGTGAAGGTAACAGATCCATGGAGTGGTGTGGTGACCGCGGTGATAATGAGAGTATCGCCGTCATCGTCATAGTCGTTTGCTTGAACATTCAGTTGATTGGTACTTGAATCCTCTGAAACCGTTGCGGTATCATTCAGTGCAACGGGGGGGTCATTGACTGATGTAACGGTTATCGTGACTGTTGCTGAATCCGTGCTTCCGCCATCACTAATGGTATAGGTAAAGCTATCAGATCCATGATAATTCGGAAGCGGTGTATACAGAGCGAAGGTCGCCGTAAATGTCACTAGTCCATTCGGCGGTTGAGTGACGCTGATGATCGTGAGTGGATCACTGTTGGGGTCATTGTCGTTATTTAGCACGTATATTTGGTTTCCTGATGAATCCTCAAGGACCGTTGCGGTGTCATTATTCGCGTTGGGTGGATCATTGATGATAGCAACGGTTAAGGATATGGTGGCCGTGTCAGAATACCCAGTTCCATCACTGATGGTGTAACTACAAGTATCTGATCCGATGTATCCTGCTGTTGGTGTATAAAATACATACAGGCCATTGGTTGATGCGGTACCATGCAGTGGTATGGTAACTGAAGTAATCGTAAGAGGATTATTATCAGGATCGTAATCGTTTGCCAATACATTGAGTTGATTGTTCGTTGAATCCTTTGGAATGATCATGGCATCGTCGTTGGCAACCGGGGGATCACTGATGGGTGCTATCGTGACGGTGATGGTGGCAGTATCGGTTCCTCCATGTCCATCACTCATTGTGTAGGAGAACGAATCCGTGCCATAATGATTTGGATCGGGCGTGTAGAAAACATAGTTTCCGTTGGTTGTTGACGAACCATGAGGCGGATTGGTAACAGAGGCTATCGAGAGGGAGTCCCCGTCTGGATCATTGTCGTTTGCTAACACATTAATCAGATTGCCTGATGAATCCTCCGCGACAGTTGCAGCGTCGTTATTCGCGTTGGGTGGATCATTCATGGGAGTAACGGTGATAAATATGGTTGCGATGTCTATGCCTCCATTTCCATCAGAGATTGTATAGGTGAATGTATCTTGTCCATTGTAGTTTGCTGCCGGTGAATAGAAGATAAAACCGCTACTTGTTGAGGCAGATCCATGAAGCGGCTGTGTTACTGAAGTAATGGTTAATGGATTGTTCTCGATATCGAAATCATTGGCACGAGCATCGATGAGGTTATTTGTTGAATCTTCAGCAACGGTTATGGTGTCATTGACTGCAACAGGTGGGTCATTGACTGATGTAACGGTAATGAAAATGGTTGCTGAATCCGTACCACCATTGCCATCACTGATGGTGTAGGTAAGACTATCAGAGCCATAATAGTTCAAGGATGGCGAGTAAAATACCCTGGTTCCATTGGTTGATGAGGTACCATGGGTTGGCTGAGTCACGCTGACGATGGTAAGGACGTCGCCATCGACATCAACATCATTGGCGTAGACATTGATTTGATAGTCATTGAAATCTTCAGGCACTGATGCCGTATCGTCAAATGCGATAGGTACGTCATTGACCGGGGTGATAGTAACGACAACAGTCGCGGTGTCAATGCCGCCCTGGCCGTCACTTAGCGTATAGGTAAAGGAGTCTGATCCTGAATAGTTCGCAGCTGGCGTATAGGAAACTGATGAAGAAGAATATGTGCTTGATCCATGCATTGGTTGAGTGATTGAAACAATGGCGAGTGGATTTCCGTCGATGTCGATATCGTTTGCACGAACATTGATATCGTTATTTACTGAATCTTCAATGACTGTTGCGGCATCGTCGTTGGCAACTGGGGGATCATTAACAGGTGTAATAGTGATGGTTACAGTTGCGGTATCAGTCCCACCATGACCATCGCTAATGGAATAGGTAAAGCTGTCAGGACCATTGTAATTTGCTAAGGGAGTGTAGAATGCATAGGACGCAGTATAGGAAGAGGTACCATGGGTTGGTGTTGACACGCCTGTTATAGAAAGGGTATCGCCATCAATGTCATTATCATTTATCCGCACATTGATCTGATTGCTGATGGAGTCCTCAGCTACTGTTGATGTATCATCAACCGCGTTTGGCGCATCATTGACGGGGGTGACGGTGACGGTTACTATCGCTGTATCCGTACCGCCATAGCCATCGATGATGGTGTAGCTGAAGGTATCAACTCCATTGTAGTTTGGGTTCGGTGTGTACAATACATTAGAGATGGTGTAGGTAACGGTCCCATGCGTTGGCTGTGTGACTCCTGTTATCGAGAGAGGATCGAAATCGATGTCATTATCATTTGCTAACACGTTGATCTGGTTCCCTGTTGAATCTTCCGCAACGGTAGCAATATCATTAGTAGCGTTTGGAGCATCGTTGACAGGCGTAACTGTTACATTGACAATCGCGGTATCAGTTCCACCATGACCATCGCTGATGGTGTAAAAAAAACTATCCAGCCCATTATAATTCGCAGAAGGTGTATAACGAACATACGATGCAGTGTAGGTTGCAGTCCCGTGCGCAGGTGTTGATACAGCGGTTACTGAAAGGGTGTCACCATCGATATCACCATCATTGGTCAGCACGTTGATCTGAGTGTTTAAGGAGTCCTCAGCGACGGTTGCGGTGTCGTCATTCGCAATAGGTGCATCATTTACTGGGTTTACGGTCATGGAAACAGTGGCTTGGTCCGTACCACCATGGCCATCGCTGATGGTATAAACAAAGAGATCCGGACCATGATAGTTCAGATCAGGGATATATGTGACTGTTGCTCCATTAGTTGATGTAAATCCATGCGGTGAGTCGTCTACTGAGATGATGGTGAGCGGATGACTCTCCGGGTCATTGTCGTTTGCCAATACAGTAAGTGGTGTTGTGGAATCTTCGTTTACGGTAAAAAAATCATTGTTCGCGTTTGGAGCATATTGGGTGGTAAATGAATAGGTCTGTGATGTGATATATTTACCATCGGTTACGTCGACCCGCCACCAATATCGTACTCCACACGTATTAAAACCTGTGTTCACCTGTTTTACAACGCTAGATGGAGAAGGAGAAACGCGGATGGTTAGTAAAAAACCATCGCTATCTGATACCTCATAAGCAAGCAAGTAAAAACCATTTCCCATCGGTGCAATGTTAACAAAGTTATACAGGCTTTGACCAAGGTCAGCAATACGGGACTTATCAACAGGTTCATCATCAATAAAACCATCTTGACTAATATTGACGGTACAGGCAATCAGTTGACTATTCGGGTAAGTTGCATAGACAATAAGATATTGGTTGTTGGTTTCAAGGATTTTTGTCGTTCGGATATAAACCCCAGATCCATAATAATCAAAAATCAATGAATCGATAAATGACTTCGTTATCATACCGGTGTCTGCGATAGCTATTGTACGCAGTAACATCCGACCAGAAGTGCGACAGGCAATCGCATATCGGTTCATCCCAACGTTCAATACATTTGGATACAGGCCATCTGAGGCATCATATTCCCATATATCAGTGGTGATATTGATAAAAATCCCAAGTGATGAAATATTATAAGTACGGATGAACCCATCATTACCAGTTCCTTGGTAACAGATGAGGATGGTATCCGTATCAATCATCAGCAGTCGAGGATTATAAGAATCTGCAATATCATACTCAGCGGTAGAAAGAACTGTATCTGAAATCATTCCGTTACTGGCGATTTGTATGGTTTCAATAAATCCATCATTTGTTGCAGCAACACCGCCGGTACCCGCTTCAGTATAGGCTACAGCATAGTAATCTCCGGAGATTCTGATAATGTGCGCTCGTGAGCCTTCATTGCTTAATGAAAGGACATCGATTACAGATTTCTGAATAGTACCGTTTTCATCCCAGACCCGTGCAGTGAAAACTTTTGCTCGATCAGCAGCATAGTCACGGTATGCAATGGCATAGATGTCATCAGCGATATGGACGATAGAGGGTTCATAACCATCTGAGTCATCATATTCCCAGCGGTCGATCTCCATTTTCTTTATGGTTCCATTCGTGTTCCAAGCTTTGAAGGTTCGTAAGAATCCGTCGTAGTCACCGCCGGTGTCGCCAGTGGCAGCAACAAGGTAATAATCACTTGTTCCTAGATGAACAATCTCAGGGGCACGTGCTTCTTGTTGATCATATTCAAATTGATCTCGTAGAGGGCTTATCCCTGTATTGTTTTTACCAAAAGCAACCCATGGTCCGGTATTATTACTATACCAGGTGATATCTGATCCACCCTTGTCTCCATCGTTGACTGTGGCACTGAGCATTGGATTTGGATCAATGGTGATCGCCTGGTTCGTTGGAGTTGGATTGGAAACCAGCGGTGGTTGATTGTTTGTGAAGATGTTGATGGTTGCTGCCCATCCGTCATAGCCATCGGTACTGGAGTCAGATCCTGGATAAATGATAAGATAATAGGTTTCGTTGACAAAGAGCAGTGATGGTGTCCATTGGCAATCTAGGGTGTCGAACTCAAGTCTGTCGATGATCAGGTCGCTGATGTAATATCCTAATTTGGTGATTTCGACCATGGTGATGAATCCATCACCACTAGTTCCTCGATAAGTGATGGCGTACCAGTATGTGTTCCAACTTGTGTTACCGCAATAGGTTATCTGGGGATACCAGCAGTCCGCGGTATCAAACTCAAGGCTGTCAATCCAGCTTTTCGTAATGGTTCCAAGGTTATTGATGCGGAAGACACGGAGCATTCCATCTGCTGAGCTATCTGAATAGACAAGGGCATAGTATCCATCGGCGATGCGGATGAGATTCGGGGTTATTGCCTGGTATGTTTCAAACTCCCACCAGGATGAGTTGGTATCTTGAATTGTACCGGTGCTGCTGATATTATAGGTTGTTAGGTATCCATCAGATCCTGATCCGGTGTAGATAATTGCTAGGGTATCAGTATCGACAGAGCAGAGTTGAATGGCAGGGTTGATGAGGCCGTCAATGTAGGCTGAGAAGTTTTGTGTATCATTGACATTGTTTCCTATATTTCCAGATGAATCGATATAGATGGTTTCAAGATACCCGGTATTCAAACTGTTCCAGATTTTTTGTGATGCGATAACAAAAATAGTTGGAGTGAGTCGTATGATGCTTTGGCTACAGGATCTGTTACTTAAGGTAAGGGTATCAATAGGTGTTTTTTGAATAATCCCAGAATTTGATGAGGCACTGAATGTTTTTACGATATTATTTCCGGTGTTCTGTTGGTAGGTGATTGCATAGATGTCACCAGAGACATGACAGAGGTAGGTGCCTGGTGATTGCATGGTAGCATCAGGTCCGATTTCCCAGGAGTCTACAATGGCGTTGGTGATTACTCCGTTGTCATTTTCCACATGGAACGTGGTGAGGTACGAGTCATTGTCTGTATCACTATTGGATGCAATCAGATAATACTCACTAGTGCCGAGGCGTAAGGCCTGGGTTTGTTTTCCTTTCGTTGGTTGCCATTCATAGGTTGAGACAAGGGAATCACCAATGAGCCCAAAACCTCCTCCTTTTCCAGGATCATCTTCATCGCCTATAGGAGTTATCTTTTGTTCGTCTGCCAGGATTATTGGTTCGTTCGTCTGTGACGTTGAGCGGACGCTCATGGTATTTTTGGAGGGAAGCGAAGATGAAAAGGCGTTTGATGCGAGAAGTGATGTGGTAGCGATAAGTACTAGGCTTATTGCTATGATAATTCTTTTTTTCCTCATGGACGTACACCCATATTTTGTATTTTGAGATATCAGGGTTGATATATAAGAGTATTATTTTATTACTTTTATATAATTTGCTCTTCTTTTCGTATTAAGAGATTTATCAACCGTATAGCAACGATTCCCCCGATAATCTGTAATTATTCCAATACATCACTAAGATATAAAGTTTATTATACTAATTTTAAAATAATGTCATTGTAAAGACCCTCTTCAAGTCAAGTATGATGAGAAAACGAATTTTTTTGTTTTTATCCGATAATTCAGATGGATTGAAAGGGGACGCACAATTTAAAGCAACCATGGAGGAAATGTTCAAACAAGCGTTCAAAGACAGGTAAGAATGGTATATTTTTGGAAAGAGGCATGGTAACATCTATTGGATCTGACCATTCACTTAGGACACCATGGGAATCCTTAGCGATTACCTTAATGGTAAACGTCCCTTTTTTCGTCCATGTTTTTTCCGCAGATGCGGTCACACCGCTATTTAGGGGCCCAATCCAGTTGCTCAATGTACCATCACCCCAGTCGAACAGATATGATACTGTATCTCCATCAGGGTCGGTTGTCGAGGTGGTGTAGGTGTATTTGATATTGATCTTTCCTGATGTAGGTCCGCTAGGTGTTTCTGGTTGGGCTGGTGGTTGTGATTGTTCACCAATGGCTAATGAAGGATCTCCGAACAGTTGAAATTCTTCAACCGTTATATAGTCCATTTCATCCATTTCTGCAGTTGCTAAATAGCTCTGAAGTCCATGTCCCCATAGCTCACCTAGGGCCACATCACCATTCATATAATTTTGAGACATAACAATACAAAGTTTTTCTATGCCTTTTGTTACGATAGCCACTCCGTCATGAGAAACATCAATGTCTGTCGAACCAAGAAATGCAATACATCCACCAGCAGGGTTTTTAACAAATGTCCATCCAAAGCAATCATTTGTCAGATCATAAGAACAATGATAACATGCATCCGATACTACGATAGGCAATATATTTCCATTAGAAAGGGCATTGAGATGTGAATTTGTATACCCACCTGGTGGTATCCATTCATTACTTTCATGTGGATGGGTTGCCCAAATATTTACATTGCCGTGTCCATTGAAAAAAACAAAACCAGCACCAGTTTCAATTGCATTTTGGATATTGGTTGCATCATTTAATTCCCCATTTGAGGCCCATATTCTCTTTGGAAGAAATCCATCCATATTACTGATGACGCCTTCATTTACATACTCGCCCTCATCGATTTTTTCTACATCCCCTGGCAAAGAATCTCCACCGATAACGACAAGATTTGTGAACCAAGGCTGTGTGTATGCCTTTCCTATTTCATAGGCAATAATTTTATTGCAACATACAATAACTTCATTTTCTTCGGTGCACGCTAATCGACCTAGAGCGACATCGGGATACAGGTCTATATCATCATACAGATGTTGAGCACCCCAATTATATTCTCCAAAGATATCATTTTCATTCGTATCCCAACTGGAGAAAATTCCTTGCCCATCATAGATATCAGCATAGTACAAATCAGATAAGAAAATCCATTCATCCTGATAATCATAATCATAATAGATATGTACATATCTGGATGGAAGCAGATCGGCGCCTCCTACAAGCAGCACGTAAGTGATATTCCAATTTTCTCTTGCGTCTTGAATGAAATGCTTAATCTGTTCAGGTTGATCTCTGCCCTCATACTCGTTATAGATGTCCTCAGTTGTTTTCAGAAAAGTGTTTAAATCAATAGAATTTTTATGATTAATCAATGGATCAAGACTCTCTGAAAATAATTCTGGTGTAATAATCACCATGTCGTACATATCATTAGAAAAAGAATGCTTTGGCAAATGTGTTTTTGTAAGGGATAAAGAACCTACTACACTTCCGCTCAGAACTAAAAATCCAATTATCATTATGAGTATTATTTTGATTTTCATGGTTTGTTCCTTCTGTTAAAAAATAATATTAACTCAAGCATATAGTTTTTTCTGTTAAAAATCTGAACGAAACTAAAAAAAAATAATTAATTTTATTAACTATATTAAAATTATCATCTTTCAATCGTTGGAATATATTTTTATACCAAACGTTTATGGTTCTACAGGTGTAAAAAACGCTGGGAGGAGATTTGACAGCCCATTTTACTGGTAAAAAAAACTTTATTATCTGGTAAAAACTTGTGATATGAACACAAATATTATAGCCTTCTTGCTCTTTCATTTATTGAATGGTTAAAATGATCTATCCCACCGTTGAAGAAATTCAGTATAACAATACAATCGCTATTGAAATGTTTCGAAGAAGTAAACATGATCAAGCGAAAACAATCAGTACGGCGTATATACAAAAAATCATTGACTCAATAAAACTAGAACCAGGCGATATCTACGACAAATCAGCAACTCTATTATTTGAACTTACACGGATGCATGCTTTTGAAAGTGGAAATAAAAGAACCGCTTTTCTTACGACAAAAAAATTTGTCATTACGAATGGAGAACGATTTAGAGTTCCTGATCGAGAAAGTAATGTGAAGATAATGATTGGCATTCGAGAGAATTATTATAGTCAAAAGGAAATTAAAGAGTGGATTAAATATGGCAAAATCAAAACTTTTAGAAGATAACATCTCAGAAGAAACTAGGAAAAAGATTGCTGAGGAAGAGTTTCGAGAAATCGTAAAAATCGCACAAGGTCATAAAAAGACTTTACGTGCTTTAGCGAAGCATTAGATCACTATTTTTGATACAGACGAAGAAGATGAAAAATAATTTAATCCTTGAAGAATGAAACTTTTATTGAAAGAGTGGCTGGTTATAGTACGCTGGGGAGGAGATTTGAACGCCAGATTACCGGTTAAATTCTAAATGATGGATAATAATTACTCCTATAAAAGGCTACAATTTCAGAGGTTTTCGTTTCTACTAAATCCTAACAAATGAAAGTATATTATATCGTTTGAATCGTTACTTTTAATTCTAAAAGAATTTAGTGATTTCGATAAAATCTAAACCATAGGTTTCTGAAGTATATGCAAAGACCGTAATTCCTACTTTATGGGTTCCTCTGAGAGGAATTCGTTCTGACCAAGTCCAGATATAAGGGGGTGTGGTATCGTTCAATTGAAGGTAATCCCATTTATAGAATTCAACACGTTCGATGGGGAGGAAGGGATGTGTTACTTCAACTTCTATCGTTATCTTCCCAAATACTAAAGGAAACTGAAATGGGAACAATTTCATATCAGCAAAATAAACCGCTGTTTGTGGTTTTGTGATACTAACCAGCGGTGGACCATAAGAAATTGTTGCCGTTGTAGTGTCAGTGCTCATGTTACCTTCGTCGTCGGTGATGGTGAAGGTTATGTTGTAGATACCGATATATCGGTAGAGATGGCTTGGATTTCCCTCGTTTGAAGTATTTCCATCTCCAAAATCCCACAAGTATGTGTAAGGTGGATTTCCACCGAAGACAAGTCCGCTACACTGTATCGGGGTGTGGCTTGCCAACCCGCTGTATGGTCCTCCTGCCTCGGCACGCAAAGGACCAAGACCAAACGCATGAAGGTGCGAAAGGTCTACCCAATATTCGACGGAACCGACATACATACAATTATCAGGACCAATGCATGGTGAGGAATGAATCTGTGCGATAGTGAGTTGTTTCCGCCATCGTTCAGTTCCATCCGGATTCACTGCAACAATGGAGCCACCAGCGCTCACATAAATCGTCCCATCTGAGGAGACCACAGGAACTGTTCCATAGATACCACCTTTGACATCGGTTGTCCATTTTAATGTCCCATTTGGATAATATGCACGTAGGAGTTCTGTACCGATATAAATAGTTTCATCTTCAGCAACTGCAACACCTGCTCCGGCGATACTCCCACCTGTAGATACTTGCCATTTTACTGTGCCGTTTGGATAAAATGCATAGAGATAACCATTAAAACAGGGGGCATAGATTGTGTCATCTGATGCGATTGAAGGATTTCCTTTGAATTGACCTGCTCCAAATTGCCATTTTAGAGTACCATTTGGATTTATCGCATAAAAGTAATTACTTGTTGTTCCGATATAGACAGTGTTATCATGTCCTATTGCTGGTGATGAGATAAGGTTTCCACCGAGATAGAGATGCCATTGTTCTGTTCCATTGGAGTTGATTGCAAAGAGATTACCTGCCATGGTTCCAATGTACATTGTACCATCCTCTGCGATTGTAACTGATGATGCGATAGGGTCTTGTGCGCCGAAATTCCATTTCACCGTCCCATTTGGATACAAAGCAAAGAGATGCGAACCCCATGATGGGAGATAAATCGTACCATCGTCAGCGATTGCTGGTGTTGACCAAATCAATCCATTTGCATGATATTTCCATTTCCTGGTTCCATTAGGATATAAAGCATATAACGATGAATCTCCACCTATTGTGCCAAAATAGATGATTCCTTCCTGGTCAACAACTGCTGAACTGTAAATCTCTCCATAATCATCTCCTCGAACCCGCCAGATTTCAGCCCCAGAATTATTTGATGTACTAAAAAGACTTCGCCCTGTGTGGTACATATCATGACTTTGCATCGGCCAGGATGAGTTCATAGGACCAATTATAGGACTCGACTTAATATTCACATCATTGTTCGATTTCTCATTGTTATAAAATTGTTTAATACTTATATCATTACTAATTTGATTTGTGAGATGAACAGACCAATCGTTCCTATATTGTGGATAATCCTTATTTGGAACATCTGTAAAAGAATCCTTTTCTCTATAAACATCAGATGCTCCATTTATGAAAGGAACTATTGAAACAAGAAACAGCAGGACAATACAAATGGTAAATCCTTTCCTGAGCAATGTTGTTCCCCCGTTATGTAAAATAAAGACTCCGTCTCTATTTAAAATCTTCCTTCTGATGTACCGGTATTTAGGAGTTCAAATCGTTTTTTTACGTTCTGTGACTTTTCTCCTGGAAAAATATGAAAATTACGCTGGGGAGGAGATTTGAACTCCTGAGGTGTTGTCACCAACGGTTTTCGAGACCGTCGCCGTGAACCGAGCTTGGCTACCCCAGCATGCATGTAGGGAGAAGCGGTCAAAAGGTTAATTTAAGGGTTTTTTATATGAGTATCGGTTCGTATGAAGGTAAAGATCACGCGTTTTCCCCAGGATACCTCAACAATTGTTGAGATCAAGAAAGGAGAAACGGTACAGATGCTTCTGAAAAAACTTCAGTTGCGTTCTGATGCAGTGATCGTGATGCGAGGATCCACCCCGATTCCAGTGGATGATACCTTGGATGATGAGAAAGAGTTACGCATCCTTCAGGTTGCATCCGGTGGATAACGATTTTTTGCTCCCGTAGTGTAGCGGCCAATCATGAAGCCCTCTCGAGGCTTCGACTCGGGTTCGAATCCCGACGGGAGCATACCTTTTCACTCCTGTTGTTTCCAGTCGAAACCAAGGTATTTTGGGGTGTTTTCGATTTCAAGCCTTTTTCTTGTCCCATGTCGTAGCTGTCGGCATGGAATTTCAAGAGGGCTTTGATCCAATCGTACGGTGCATTGCGATGATACATCTTTGCATATTGCACGTACCCCTCGGTGGTGGTCACCTTGTCATGCCCGAGCCATTCTTTTACGTCCCATATATCCCATTTCTTCGTGTCTACTTTGCTTTTGATGAGTCGTGCGATCGCGCACCAGTGACGCATCACATAGGGGTGGTAGTAGCTCCAGACTGGTTTGACGTTCTGGTTCAGGAATTTTTTTAGGTATGCGTCGGTGAATGGTCTGCCGTTGGGTTGTAGATAGAGGTAGTCTTGGCTGTGTTGGTTTTCTACTTTGGGTCGCCAGTGTTCTATCCAGTTTTTCATGCTTTTTCTTCGCGGGTTTGTCATGAGGTCTGGTTCTGGGAATATCTGCCGGGGTTGTCTGTTCTTTTTGGTTTCGGTGATGATGAGGTAGCCGTCGTCAAGGAAGACATCCCTTGCTTTCTGTATGAGGAGTTCGCTGGGTCTCCATCCGATGAGAAAACCGTGGATGAGGATATATTGGATGAGTGCGTTTTTGTAGAGGTCTTTGGAGTAGTCGTGTTGAATTATTTCGTAGGTGGTGTTCGGGAGTGGGACGATCTGTACTTTGGGTTTGGGTGGGCTGGGTGGGATGTATCCCCAGAGGTCTGCGTTGATGCCGAAGGCTTTGGCGAAGGTTTTGATGGTTTTCCATTCGTTGATGATCTGGTGTTTTCCTCGTATGTTTTGGTACTCCTGGTATTCTTTGTATTCAAGATACGCGATGCTTTGAAGGGGGTTAAGGTCGAACCAGTTGATGGGAAAGACGTGGTGTGCTGCCATGTTTCTAGCGTAACGGAGTCTGTCGTTGATGGTCTTTTCGTTTTTCCGGTATTTGAAGATCCACCAGTGTTTGATGGCGTTGAAGAGTTCTTCCTGGGTGTGGTATTGTGTTGGGTCGATGATATAGGGGTTTTTGATTTTTTCAACATCTAATTTTTTGTTGGTTACGTTTTTTTGTTCACCCATTTCCTCCACATCTTGGTGTGGATGTTGTTGTTCGACAAGTTGTTGGCCTATGTTTTCTAAAAGTTGCTTCCATTCTTGATTTCTACCTCCCACCAACCGTTGTGGGTTGGTTGAAAATGAATCAGGTTGGTTGTTAAAAAACGTAATCGTAGTCTGGGTGAATTTCTGATGAGAACAATATTTATAACAGGTTTCTTCCTTAATCATCCACGGGGCTGTGATAGCAATCATATCATGGCTCCAGATCACCAGAGTGTTGACGCACTCTGGTGGTCATCTTCTATTGACTCTTTCAGCTTGTTCAGGATATATTCTAATTTGAGAAGGCGTTTCTGTCTTATAAAGTATTTGAGAGGGTCAGTGAAAGTATTCAAAAAGGTCAAATAAAGGTAAATACATTACTTTTCCGATATTATGAGACGAGTTGAGATCGATAATGTTGAGGAGATGCTGGAAAAAACGGTTACCAAAGATGGAAAGGTTGGTGGATTGACCAAACATTCTGGAAAAACTGTCGTGATTGTTGTGACGAAGAAGGAAAAATAAAATAAGTTAGAAAATCAGGTTGGAGTCATGATTACCTGATTTTCAGTTTTTTATTATTGTATCATTAGGTTTTACTGAACTGCCACCAGGCGACAAGCTCAGTGTCATCATTCGTCCGTAGGATGTTGCCATCTGGATCTCTGAACGCAGTGTAGACGCGATAGGTTCCTGTTCCATGGTCAGGTCCG
>Ga0209287_10000730_pt1 | contig 18298 bp, 19 predicted proteins | sample PPLLak3cmMay2015_2_FD_187255 | JGI IMG/M metagenome (GOLD analysis project Ga0209287, IMG submission 187255) | Freshwater sediment microbial communities from Prairie Pothole Lake near Jamestown, North Dakota, USA - PPLs Lake P8 Core (1) Depth... | ecosystem: Environmental > Aquatic > Freshwater... | reverse complement strand
TCTTAGGGGAAAACTAAAACAATTTTTTAGTGATATGCAAGTAAGAGCACTCATTATCCTTGTAATTATCGGAGGAGTAATATTAGTTTTATTTAATTATAATTTTTATGATGGAAATCTGTTAACATCTTTAAGATATTCATTTTTCCAATATGCTTCAAGTCAAACAACTACAGGTTTTCAAACAACGGCTCTTTCAGATTGGTCTATTAATTCAAAATTGTTAGTTTCAATTGCTATGATTATTGGTGGAGCTGCTGGAGCAACTTGTGGCGGAATAAAACTTTATAGATTTATTTTTCTTGGAAAATCTATCGGATGGAGAACAAGAAAAGTGATTTCTTCGCCTCGCAGGATTTTTGCGTTTAAACTTGATGGAAAAGATATATCTAATGAGGAAAGATTAGATATAACAAATGAGGTAACAATTATTGTTTTTTTATGGATTATATTTTTATTAATTGGTGTTTTTGTTCTTGGTTTTACGAACCCTGAGGCACCTCTTGAAGATAGCTTTTTTGAAATATGTAGTGCTCAGGGTAATGTTGGGATGTCACTTGGTATAACAAATATTTCAATGAGTCCTATTGCAAAAATTATGATGATAATTAATATGTATATTGGTAGACTTGAGATTATTCCAGTAGTGATGATGTTATCAGCGATTTTCCGTAAATATATATGATTTTTAATTTTTCTTAATATGATATCTATAGTAAACAATAATAAACAACACAATTATCACTAAAACTGTAGGAAGAAAAAAATCAAACGGAACATAAAAAAGAGCAATAATAAGTGAAAATATCAAAACCACAGAAAACATAATTAGAGCCGATGGTTTGGTTTTTATTTCTGTAGTTGTTGTGTCCCCTAGTTCATTTAAAAAATCAACTGCTTCTTTTTCTTTTTCAGATAGAACAACTTCTTTATCCAATGTTTGATTCGCTGTTACCTCATCTAATGTTTTATCTGATTTTTTCTCTGTCTGAAACTTATTATATTCATCAATATTATCAAAAATAAGAGGTGAACCTTGATAACCGCAGTCTCTACATACATACTTATCACTATAACCTGTTAAAACCCCATCTTTTAAACGACCTTGAAATATTTTTTTACTACCGCAGTTTGGACAAGCAGTTATACTCATTTTGTCATCTTCCTATTTATAGGATAATAAAAAAACAAATAATAGCTTTGCTATTACACCTCTGCAAATAAGGAGGCAAAATTCGTGAAAAAAAGCGATGTTAAAGTTGCAATTATAAGAATCGAAGGTACAAACTGTGAACAGGAGTCACTTGATGCATTCAAAAGGCTTGGTGCAAATCCTGAGTTTGTACATCTTAAGCAACTTTTGCATATTGATTGTACTAATACTGAAAAAAGAGATATTTCTGATTATCAATGCCTTATGATACCAGGAGGCTTTTCAGCAGGTGATTACATTCGTGCAGGTGCTATTTTTGCAGCTCGAATGAAAAGTAAAATAGGTAAAGACCTTCAAGATTTTGTAAAACAGGAATATCCTGTGCTTGGTGTTTGTAATGGTTTTCAGGTTTTAACAGAACTAGGTTTGCTCCCGGGTGTTAAAGAAGTTATGACTAGTGTTCCTGATGCTTGTTTAAATATTAATGATAGTAATCGTTTTGAATGCCGTCCAACCTTTTTAAAACATGAAAACAACGGCAAATGTGTTTTTACAAGTAAAATTGCAAAAGGTGATATCAGGCTTATTCCTAGTGCCCATGCAGAAGGAAAACTGCTGTTTCCTTTAGATAAACAGGAAGAATATCTTAAAAAACTGGAAAAAAACGATCAAATTGTTTTCCGCTATGTAGATGAAAACGGCAAATATGCTAGTTACCCTTGGAATCCAAATGGTTCAATTAGTAATCTTGCAGGTATCTGTAATCATATCGGAAATGTATTTGGTATGATGCCTCACCCCGAGAGAACTTTTTATCGCCATCAGCATCCAAATTGGGTTCAAAATGGTCTTGATAAAAATATTGGTGATGGTATGGCTATTTTTGAATCAGCCTTGGATTATGTATGTAAAAGGTTTTGAACTATATGCCAAGTGTTGTAACATGTATTCTCTTGGATGAGCATGAAAATATTCTTATTCTTAAAAGAAGTAATAACGTTGGAACCTATAAAGGCTGTTGGAGTGGTGTAGCAGGTTATGTTGAAGAAGGTGAAAAGCCTGTTGATACTGCATTTAAAGAAATAAGGGAAGAAACAGGTCTTAACAATAATGATGTTGAGTTAATAAAAACTGCAGAACCTTTCGAATTTACAGATTTTTATGAAGGAAAAAAATATGATTGGAAGGTTTATCCTTTTTTGTTTAAAGTTAGAAAAAAAAGTAAAGTACAAATAGACTGGGAACATATTAATTACAGATGGATAAAGCCATCGGATATCGAGAGATTTGAAGTCGTTCCACGGCTAAAAGAAGTCATATCAAAATTGTTAAAATAAGTAGTTTTTATCGGATGGGGAAGCCGTGGAGGTGGTGAGGAGAGATAGGAAAAAATTAGGAAAACTCCCCCATCCTACATTATATAATTGTTTTATTAGTATATAAATTTTTTTATATAAATTGCAAATAAATATGTTTTACCCATTAAAAAAGGTTAAATTTAATCAAGTTTAGCAAGAATTTTTTCAATAGACAAATATGTTTTATCAATAGATTTGGAACTATCAATTATATACCAGTCTTTAACAAGAGATAAAGCCTTATTTCTTACTTTAACTAAACTATCAAAAGTCTCAAACATTTCCTTTTCAGGTCTCTCTTCAAAACGCTTCAAAACAATCTTTGGCTCTGCATCAAGAAAAAACATATATTTTGATGTTGGAACAAAACCATAAAAAAACCTGTAACCAATTTTTGCAAGTTTTTTAGGTAGATAAGCAGTACCAACTAGATATCTAACCATAATAAGAGTATCAATATCTTTACGCCTGTAATACTTGCGAATAGATAAAAGTACATCAAACATGTAAAAAACACTTGCTTTAAGTTTATTTATTTTACCCTGCCCAAGTAAAGCTTTTTTTGCTTTGCGACCAAAAAAATTATCGTTACTAGGATGAGAACGAACTACAACCCTATCACCTAGTTTTTCATATCTTTTTTTAATAAGTTGAGCATGAGTATCTTTTCCTACGCCATCTAGTCCATCGACTATTATAAGACGCATAAAAACCTCATAAAACAAATGCAACCCAATATAAAAATGCTGCCACAAATGGAACACTTAGATTATCAAGTCCCTTAGGAGTAAGCCCCTCAACTACTGCTGCAACAAGTGCGATTCCAAGTAAAACAAGAACTACATCACTTGACAAACTAATACCGTAATAGATTAATGCAACAACAGTTGTAATAAAAGTAAAGACAAACATAGCAAAACTACCAACATAACTTTTCTGATCACCAAAAACATTATATTTTTTCTTGCCAAAGCGGATACCAATAATTGATGCAAATCCATCACCATAGGACATTGCAAGAATCCCTATTGCAATGATAACCATATTATCAAAAAACAAATATGCAAGAATAGTCCAAGTAATAGCATAATAAACAAGTCCCATGCTGTGACCAGCGGCACTTGTTCTACCTTTTATAGATTTAATAGGAGTATAAGGACTCATTAAAAATGTAAACAAAATAAAGGGGCCTGCTGCAACAAAAGCCATAACCCACGAAGTTTGGAAAATAGGTAACAAAAAAGCTACATTTCCAACCATAATATGAAGGAACTTGCGGGATAGTTCTGGCCATTTATCTAAAAGTTTTTCTGTAACAATTAATAAAATTGCAACATAAATATAAACCAATAATACGCCTGCAATATCTCCGCTTATAGACATATATTCACCTATTGTTTTTTATTACCTATAATGTCTTTTAATTAAAAAATTATTCTATTATATTATAGGTATATATAATAAAAAAAAAGGGGGGGAGGATATCTAATTGTATCCATATGTTTTAAAGGTAAACTCATACATCGTTGGCAGATCACGCCACATCAAGCCACCATTACGGGTAAACCAGTAAGACCCACCAGCATATTGGTTGCCAAGTGCGTATCCCCATTCGTAACCAAAGTTGTTTCCAGGATTAGAGGACGGTGGTGGAATTACTATAAAGTATGTTATATTTGGTGCTACTACATTATCATCAAAATCTATGTTTAACCAGTTCCAGGTACTTGCAACTTGTGATGGCGTGAAAATTATCGTATCTAATAAGGTTCCTGTTGGACTGTTTTTACGGAGTTCAACTTTTAAATTAAATGTAGGTGCTCCAAATTTTCTAAGATATATTAGTACACTTGTTATTGTATTTACAGTTGGTGTGAAGCTTTGTGCGCCACCCCATGAACCATCATTTGCATAACGTATTGGGAACCCTCTATCAAATTTACTTTGATTTACATCAATTTCAGTAATATGGACACTTACAGATGCACTATCATTACCATACGTAAAAGATTCGTTTTCCACAACAGCAAAAAATGTTGCAACATTTGTAAAAAATCCTGTTACTGTAGTTAAAGCATTAAATGAAATTGTGATGTTATGACCTGGTTGAAAATTATAAAAGACCCAGTAAAGACAATATTCATCAATAATAAATGGTGGAATGTTTGCATTACCTAAATAAATTAAAGATTCGGGCAGAAAATCATATAGCTCAAGATTAGTAATCGTAATATTACCTGTGTTAACTAAAGTAATAAGAAAAGATACATCTTCGCCCTGATCTACACTAACATTTTTATCCCAAGACCCATCTTCGTTTTTTACGTACTTATTAATTTCGCACATAGGTTCTGGCTCTGCAGAAACTGGCATTACGTTTAAAACGGTCAACAGCAGCATACTTACTATAGATATTAAACAAATTTTTTTCATCATCTTTCATTAGCCTCCTACATAGTAGGACATAAATGTAGTTATACTTTGAGCATAACTATATTTAAACTTTTCCTGCAAAAATGTCAAAATATGAATATGTGCATCCACTGCTTATAAAAAATTAAAATCTTTAATTAAATATAAATAAATATACTAACAAGAAATGCAATAAGACCAATAAAAATTGCAACTAAAGAAATTTTTCTATAAAGCTTAAGATGTGGCTCTTTTTTGAAAATTAAATCAAAAGCAGTAATAAGAAGCAGTATATCACAGATTAAAACAAGACCTAGATATGTATAGTTCTTATAATAAAGAGTATAAGTTTGCATAATAAAAGGAACAAAACTAAGGCAAACTGCTAAAATATAAAACAGTCCTGCAATAATGTTACTTTTACGCTCTCCGATATATTTTGGAAAAGACCTGGTACCTTTTTGTTTATCTCCTTCATAATCCTGTACATCCTTCATAATTTCTCTACCTGAACCTGCAAGAAAAGCAATAAGTGCAATAATGTAAATAGAAGGATCGATAACAAAAGTATTTTCTTTTATTACAGCAACACCACCAAAAACAAATGGAATTGCCATAACATACGCGATATAAAAATTACCAATAAACTTAATTTTTTTCATATGAGAATCATAAAGAATTGCAAACAAAGCAGTAATTAAAGCAATAATAAAACATGCAAAGTTAACAAAATAAGAACAAATAATTCCTAGTGGAAAAAAAACACCAAATAAGATAAGAGCTGTTTTAGGTTTTATATCACCACGAACAAGTGGCCGGTCATTACGCTTATTTACAATATCTACATCTAAATCAAAATAATCGTTTAAAGCAAAGGTACTTGCTTCTAAAAATAAAGCTGTAAAGAAAGTTAGGATGAATTTATCCCAAGAGGGAAGAGTTTTACCTTCTAAGGCTATAACTGAACCTACAAGTATTCCTAAAAAAAGCATGATTCCATGCTCAAGACGCATTAGTTCCCAGATTGCTTTTAGTTTTTTCACAACTATAGGAATAATATGCTTTATTATAAAGTTTTGATAAATCCTACAAAAAGGTTAAAAGAAAATAAACGATTTATTACTTGATTTAAATTGGAAGAAAAAGAAAAAATTATATTAGAAAAAAAACATACAAAGTTAGGTAAAATTTCATTAATTACATCATTAACAGGTTTAGGATTTTATTTATTTCCATTTTTATTAATGTTTATTGATGAAAAATTTTGGAGAGAAATATTTGGTAATTTTTGTGGATTGGGGATTTTTTTAATTTCTGTACTTTTAGGCATTATTGGGTCATTACTCGGTTTTGGAGCATATTTCTCAAAAGAAAAGGACAATTTTGGATTAATAGCAATATTATTTGGAGTTATAATGATTATAATTTTTTTATTTTTTATGTATTCTCTTTCAACGACAACTATAAATTGAAACAATTTCCTTTCTAAATAATCGCTTGATTTTTTATTTCTGTGGCTCAATTATCACTTTCATCGAATCTTTTGCCTCAGCAACAAGTTTGAATCCTTTACCTGTATCTTTAAGTGGTAATTTATGAGTAATCATATCATTTACATCAATTTTTTTCTTCTTTAATAGATCTATTGCTTCGACAATATCTTCTCCAGCACCAGCATATGTAGAATAAGTTTTGACTTGTTTATTCCACAAATCAAAAAATGGTATCGATACTTCAACACCAGGTGGTGTCATTGCAAACCAGAGAATTGTTCCACCAAACTCAACACATTCAATTGCTTGTCTAACCGCAGAAGACACACCAGCACATAGTATTACAAAATCTGCAAGGCATCCATTATTGTTTTTCTTTACTTGCTCAGAAATATTTTCTTTAGCATTAATCACGATATCTGCACCCATTTTTTTTGCAAGTTTAAGCCTGTAAGAATCTATATCTGTTGCAAATATTTTTTTTGCACCATAGGTTTTTGCAAGTTTTATGTTTAAAAGTCCGGCCATGCCAGATCCTAAAACAAGTACTGTTTGTCCTTTCTTATATTTGGCAACTTTAAAGCCTCGTACAACACAAGCAAGAGGCTCAATAAAAGTTCCTTCATCAAAACTTACATTATCTGGTAAAATAAATGTTCCATAGGAAATATTTATTTCAGGTACTCTAAGGTATTGTGCAAAACCACCAGGGTAAAACTTTGTATTATGAAGTGTATGACATAGTGTTTGTTGATCATTTTTACAAAAACTACACTTATTACAGGGTACATGATGGGTTACAAAGACTCTATCGCCTTTCTTAAATTTTTTAACGTTTTTACCTACTTTTTCAACAATTCCAGATATTTCGTGACCTAATACTAGTGGTGCTTTTTTAACTCTGTACCATTCCATAACATCAGAGCCACAAATGCCACTAGCAATTACTTTAACAAGTAGTTCATCATCAGAGATCTCAGGAATAGGTTGTTCTTCTATTCGAACATCATTGTTAGTATAATACATTGCAACTTTCATTTTTTCCATAATCACTTACACTTAATCTCATGGTTATTAAAAAGGGTTTTAAAGAGTTTATCACTAGGTTTTTAAAAAAATTTATACATTATAAATCGTTTACATTAACAGTCTTAAAAAGGTTATTAGGAGTGGATGGTGGATAAAATCATGGGTTTATTTGGTGAGGAAAAAATATTTTTGACGCTGGAAAAATACAACTACGCACCTGGTGAATTAATAAAAGGAAATATAAAACTTAATTTAAGAAAACCAACAACAGCAAGAAAACTGCAGGTATCTTTTATAGGTCAAAAAAAAGAACAAGGGCGCGATAGTAAAGGCCATACTCACACTACTGTTGTCAGAGTATTTGATTTTACTATGCCTCTTAAATACGAAGGAGATTATATGAATGAACAGTTTAACTTTGAAATAAAAATTCCAGATAACCTACTAAACCAGACTGTTGCACCAAAAACACCAGAAATTGATGGTACTCTTGGTAAACTTGTTGCAGTTGGAATTGCTTTATCTGGACAAAGAAATTATCCTATTCAATGGCTAGTTGAAGCACATCTTGATGTACCAATGCGTTCAGATGTTAAAAAATCTCAAGATATTATGATTTCAGGATAATGTAATAAAAGAAAAAATTGTTTATTTTAACGTAATTGGAAAAGTAAAAAGCCAGAAATAAAATAGATATTTTATTACTGACATAACTTCATCTTTTTTCACAATCTCTCCACACCATGTTAATATTTGTCACTAATTGTTTATAAATTTATCGTGGTAAAATGTCAAAAATGAAAAAAAGACTGGTTTTTATAAACAAAATTATGCATTTTAACATCAATAACTGTTTTTAGAACTAAAAACAATAAAAGTAAAGCTTGAGGCAGACCAAATAATATAGAAACGATAGGACCTATACAAATAACAAGATACATAGGATTAAAAAGAGGGCCAACAATAATCATTACAACATCAAAAATATTTATATTTTGCTTTTTTCCAACATTATTTTTTTGATTATAAAAAAATGAAAAACTATAACAAAAGGAAAACACAATTATTGATAATATAATGTAAATATTTAAAAAATCAAGTTTAGATGAGGTATAAAAAGGATGAAGAATAAGTTCCCAAAAAAATGTAAAAAGAAAAAGACTGTAAATAAGTAAAAAAATAAATATTAAAAAAAATTTAATTTCCCATGGTTTTCCGGGACGTTTTCCTGTGGTGAAGTCTTCTTTATTGAAATCTTTAAGAGATAATATTTTTAAAACATTAAAAAAACAAATTATGATACTTTGGCACCAGTAGATAAAAATTATTGTTAACAAATCCCAATTTTCGGCTAATGCAAGTAGTATTGTAATTACATTTACAATAATCAATAGAACTAGTGAACTATCTTTTAAAAAAGATAAATTTATTTTTGATTTGCCCTCATTCATCTATTTTTCCACCAGGTTGCAGAGAGTTTACATCGATCTTAGTCTTTTTATTCTTTCATCTATTGGCGGGTGTGTTGACCATATTGAATTTTTAAGTGCTCTTTTAAAAGGGTTTGCAATATATAATGGCGCAACTGTTTTTGATCCTCTTGGTTGTTCAATTACATCGGCTTTAATTTTTTCCAAGGCTTTTGCAAGCCCCTCAGGGTTGCGTGTTAGATATGCACCATTTGCATCTGCCAGATATTCTCGCCTTCGCGATATTGCTAGATATACAAGACGGGAGAATATTGGTGCTAAAATAATGAAAAAAATTGCAATGACAAGCAATATAATCTGTCCTTCTCCTTTTTTTCCTCGTCCACCGCCGCCCCATAACAGGGATCTTAGTGCTATTTCTGCAAGAAGTGCTATGGCTCCGACAACAGCAACAGTTACAGTTGCAACAAGTATATCACGGTTTTTAATATGGCTCATCTCATGACCTATTACGCCTTCTAATTCTTCGTTGTTTAAAAGTTCTAGTGCACCTGTTGTTACACAAATTATTGAGTCTTCTGGCTTTTTACCTGTTGCAAAAGCATTAATATCTTTTGAATCCTGCACATATACTTTTGGTGTTGGTAATCCTGAAGCTATTGCCATGTCTTCAATTTTATATATTAAGATTTTTTCATTTCGATTATTTGGGTTAGCAGGTCTTGCTTTTGCAGCTGCTATCACACTTTGTACTGAAAACGAGAAAGTTATTCCAACGTATAACAATGCTATTGGTAAGCCTATTGCTGTGGCAAAAATAGGTGGAAGACCCAGTATGTAGCCTATTGCAAAAATTACACTAAAAAGTAGTATAATCATTAACATACAAATAACTACGGTATCTCGTTTATTTTTTCTGATATGATCTTCCATTAGTAATTGTTTTTCCATAGCCCATCAACAAATAAAAAAAAAATTGTTTTTATTAGAATGCTACTTTTGGTACAGCTCTATCTGCATCTGGTATCTGCAGCATATCACGAGCTTTTTTGTTCATGAATCCTGCAAACCATTTGCCAGGTATTGTTTCAACAATGTTATTGAAACTTAATACTGTGTCATTGAAATGTTGTCTTGAATATGCGATTTTGTTTTCTGTATTTGTAAGTTCATCCTGCAGGTTTAAAAAGTTCTGATTAGCCTTAAGATCAGGATAGCTTTCAGCTACTGCAAAAAGTGTTTTTAATGCACCTGTGAGCATATTATCAGCAGTTATGCTCTCCTGTGGTGTTTTAGCAGTCATTAAACCAGCACGTGCCTTTGTTACGTTTTCAAGAGTTTCTTTTTCATGCTTCATATAACCCTTGACTGTTTCCATTAAGTTTGGAATGAGATCTGACCTACGTTTTAGTTGTACATCAATTTGTGCCCAAGAGTTATCTATTCTGTTTTCCAGTCTTATTATTCTGTTGTAATAACCAAAAAATATAAACAACAGAAATAGGACTATAATCAATATTGTTATACCTAATATCCATTCAATCATTTATTTATGCCTCCGTCTTAATTGTGGGTTAATAATGTTTTTTATTTAAAGTTATCGTGTTTTTATTTGAAAAAAGGCATATGATGAAGTAATGTCACCTATACTTCTGCTAGTATAACTGTATAATTTTTACCATATACTTGGGCGCAATGCGGGCATGTTGTATAAAAGAAATACATTTTTTTACTTTCTTTATCTTTTGATTTAACGTATTTGTTCATTTCTGTTATCCAATTTTTCATGTTTTTATAATGCCCTTCAAAGACTTTAGTTAGAAACGTACCAGATATCTTTGTCATTTCTGATCCTGGTACTTCTTTACTTACAGCAATATAGATATTTGTTTTCCAAGCAGATCCTTCATCTGAAAGCATAAATGGTTTTGGTGTAAGAGCATCTGCATTTTTGATCATCTCAGCATTTTTAACAATAGCTTTCCCAAAACCTATCGGGATATGCAAAAAACTTCTTACTTGATCTTTGATAAATAATTTATCTTTTAAAACAATTTCTTTTTCATCCCATGGCTTAGGGTCAAACCGTGGGCAACATCCTGTTTCGGCATCTTCATAAAGTTTTTCCATATATTTCTATCCTCCATATCTTTTATTTTTTATTTGATTTAAAGGCATCATATGCCTCTTTTGATGTATATTTTTTATGAACAATAGCATTTACTGCTTTAATCATACCAACAGGGTCACTACTCTGAAATACATTTCGGCCCATATCAACACCAATGGCCCCTGCTTGTATTGCATCATAGGCCATCTGAAGTGATTCTTCTTCAGGTATTTTCTTTCCACCAGCAATAACAATTGGCACAGGACATGTTTCTACTACTTTTTCAAAATCTTTACAATAATATGTTTTAACAATATGTGCACCTAGTTCTGCTGCCATACGTGATGCAAGACTAAGATATTTAGCATCTTTGCCAAGCCCTTTTCCAACAGCAGTAACCGCCAGTACTGGTATTCCATATCGTTCACATTCATCAATGTATTCAGTCATACCCAGAATTGTATCACGTTCAAAGGTTTGGCCTACTAGAATCGAAAAAGCAACACCTGAAACATTAAGACGTATTGCATCCTCTATATCGACTACAATTCCCTCATGCAATAGGTTTGTTTCATTTAGAATACTTGTTCCACCAGATACACGTAAAACTATAGGGATTTCTGTTTCTGGATCTATATAATTTCTAAGAGCCCCCCGGGTAAGCATAAGTGTATCAGCGTATTTAATCAATGGATCAGTCATAGTCTTAATATTTTCCAAGCCTGTAGTAGGTCCCATAAAATATCCGTGATCAACTGCAAGCATTACGGTATGTCCATCTTTTGGATTAATTATCTTACTAATTCTGTTTTTCATACCCCAGTCCATAAAAATCTTTGCCTCCGAAATAATATTATTTTTAGGTTAATAGAGGCAGTATTATATAAATGGTTTTGTGACAAACCTTTTATTATATGTGTTGTTTCCATGTTTTATTTTAGAATATGGGAGGATATGAGTTATGTCTATAGTTAGTAATCTTGAACCAAAACTTGTTTGGATGCATTTTGATGAAATCAGAAAAATACCTCGTTGTTCCAAACATGAAGAAAAAATCCGTGAATATGTTATAAATTTTGCAAAAAAACACAATCTCAAATATAAACTAGATAAAATAGGTAACATAGTTATTTGTAAACCTGCGACAAAAGGCATGGAAAAAAAACCAGTTGTAATATTACAAGGACATCTTGATATGGTCTGTGAAAAAAACAGTGATGTCAAATTTGATTTTTCAAAAGACCCTATACAACTAAAACTTGAAGGAGATGTTCTTTCTGCTGTTGGTACAACCCTAGGGGCCGACAATGGTATTGGTCTTGCGATGAGCCTTGCAATACTTGAAGACAACAATATCAAACATGGACCAATTGAAAGTTTATTTACTATAGATGAAGAAACAGGTCTGACTGGTGCTTTTGCAATGGAAAAAGATATGATAAAAGGAAAAATACTACTAAATCTTGATAGCGAAGATTTTGGTGTGCTTACAGTGGGTTGTGCTGGTGGTGGAGATTCTCAGATAAGTTTACCATTTAAAACACAAACTGTGAATGGATCTATGGATAGCGTTATGATAAAAGTATCTGGTCTTCGCGGCGGCCACTCAGGTGTTGATATTCATGAACAACGTGGTAATGCAATAAAACTTTTGAGTAGAATGTTATGGAAAGCAAAAGAAAATTATAATTTTAACATCACTGAAATTAAAGGTGGAGATAAACATAATGCAATTCCACGTGAGGCTTATGTAAAAATTGCTGTTGATAAAAAAGACAAAGATAACCTTATTTCAATGATAAAAATAGAAGGAAAAAATATACTTGAAGAAATTAAACCAATTGATCCTAAATTCAAAGTAGATGTTGAAAAAATTGAAAATTTGAAAACCACGATGACTAATGATTCACAAGACAGATTACTTGATCTTCTACACGGTCTACCACATGGTGTTGATAAAATGAACTATGATATCCCTCATCTTGTAGACACATCAACTAATCTTGCAACTGTAGCAATTAAAAATAATACTGTTACAATTGGAATGAGTACACGCAGTAGCATAAAATCTGCTTTACAAGATTTCAGAGATAGAATCCATGCGATTTCAGAGCTTTCTGGTGCTAAAATCGAGGAGGATGACCCGTATCCTGGTTGGAAACCTAATCTTGAGTCTGATATTTTAAAAGTTTCTAGAAAAGTATTCAAAGATATGTATGGTAAAGAACCAAAAGTTGAAGCAATTCATGCAGGACTTGAATGTGGAATAATTGGTGAAAAATATCCTGGTATGGATATGATTAGTATTGGTCCAACTATTAAGTATCCCCATAGCCCAGAAGAACAAGTCCATGTTAGCACGGTTGATAAAACATATAAATTTGTGCTAAAAATACTTGAAAAAATCCAATAAAAAAATTTTTTTTATTTTTTTGAAAAATTTACAGATATCAAAGAATTATTTAGATAATAAAAATCCTCATTAGGAATATATATTCCTTCTCCAACCGTATAAACTAATAGAAAAGGAACCTCTTCAAAATATCTTTTGAGTTTTTTCTGTATTTCAAAGATTCTATAGGCAATTATTGCCTGTCTAATTGAAGAAGAAATCATAAAAGAAAAAACAGGTTTTTCAGAGGGTAGTACATCATATGTTGAGTCGACAAGTTTATCCGGGCTTAGGTATCCTACAAAAATATCATCTTTTTCTATTTTACACATGCTGCTGATAGAATTCCCAAGAACTATCCCTAGTGGACGTAGAACTTCTCTGTTATTTTTATAATAACCAATTGGTAATTGAATAAGATTAGTAATAAGGGATTCAGGATCAATTGAACTTTCGATTTGTTTTATCAATCTTAAAAACTCTGGAAACGCAGGTTTATTGTTTAGTTTTTTGACAACTAATCGGTCTTTGCTTATCTTTGTTATCTTAAAAGTTACATCTAGTTTTTCTTGACCATGTGTAAAATTTAGTTTAAAAGAAATATCTGTTTCTATAGCAAGGCAGATGACTGAGTTAGTGGTGATTTCTCTGTTGAAAAACTGATAGTTAGACGCAACAGGTCCTGTCGCAGATGACCCGTGCATCATATAAAAATCAGGTAATTGTTTTACAAGTTCTTCAAAAACTTCTTGTTCTCTTCCAAGACCTTTTTGAAACAATTTTTGAGATATTTTTAATATCGGCATCACTATTTTTGCAAGAATTCTAGATTTGATAATTGGAACGTTTCCTTTGCCTGAAACTCTTGGAAATGCAACACCTGAGATGTTACTTATTAAAAACTTGTTTTTATATCTGTTTTTTAAATCTTTTTTTATCATGTTTGCACATTGAATAGCTGCTTTTTTGGGATTCCTTTTGGTACCTCGCCCTATGCCAATAGTTATATCCATATTTTGATAAGAAACAGCTAATGCAACTGCACCTTTAACGATACATCCTTCAGAGGTTACAAAACCACTAGCATTACCCCCTATCAATAGCGTTTTATCAGAAAGAACATCCCATATTGAGTCTAAAAGCGGCTTAAAACCACCATGTTCCTCATAATGAATTGTTGCAAATAATATAAAAAAATCAGGTTGTTTGCCTAATTTTTTAACAGCTTCTTCTGCAAGTTCTCTACCTGCTTTATTTGGATTCATGATTGTAGTCGAAACAACAGCAACATTGAAATCAGGATTTGTTTTGTTTTCTAAATTCATCCCATCAATAATCAAAAATAAAATTAGAGAATATATATTTTATCTAAAAAACCATTTTTTAATACATAAGAGTTATCAAGAAAAAAAATATAACAAATACAAAATGAAAGAAATATTTGAAGAAAAAGATAAAATTCAGATAAAGTTGGATGGGGTTCAAGAGACATTAGTTTTACCTTTGTGGGGCAGAGCCCTTGAAAGTATAAAACCAAATCCAATCATTGAAGATCATAAAGCTTTAGAGTTTATTAAAAAAATAGATTATGACTGGAATAAAATAGGTTCAGGTTATGATGATGATGGCGCTCTTTCATATATCTTCCGTGCTAAAAGTTTAGATGATGCCATCTCTAGTTATATAGAAAAACATCCAAATGCAACAATTGTAAATATAGGTGCTGGGCTTGATACAACCTTTACACGTGTAGATAATGGATATATTCGATGGTACGACTTAGACTTACCAGAGGTAATTAATCTTCGTAGTAAATTGATGAGAGAGACAAATCGCATGAGATTTATTTCAAAATCGGTTCTTGATTTTAGTTGGTTTAACAATATAGTTTTTAAAAAAGAAAATGGGATTTTTTTTATAGCCGGAGGCGTCTATCATTATTTTAACCAAGAAGATATGAAAAAATTGTTTTGTGCAATGGCAGAAAACTTTCCCGGTGGAGAACATATTTTTGATATCGTTTCAAAGTTTGGTAAGTTTCTTTCAAATAGAATGGTTAAAAAAGCAGGCAATAAAAGCGCCCCTATGAACTGGTTTGTTAAAAATGCAGATAATATAGCAAAATGGGATAAAAGAATCCAGATAGTTGAAGAATACTCTTATTATAGTAAAATAGAAAGAAATACCTCCATTCAAAATAGTATGATCTGGAAAATGAATATGTGTGATAAGTTAAAAGCAGCAAAATATATTCATATACGTTTTAAAACAGCGTAGTTGAATAAAAAAACTCGAGTTAATATTTTAAACAAGATTTTATTTACATTATTATAAATTAGAGATGGGATGTAATGTCTGTAAAAAATAAACCGGGCATTGTAAAAGAATTGCAAAAAGAAGAATTTAACAATGTATTATACCAAAAGGATGATGATAAAAATTATTATTTTTCAGAAAAAAATCCAGTAGAAACTACAAATAAAAATGATGATAATTTGATAATAAAAAGTGAAGTAGCCCCAGTGTTATCTGTTTTAAAAGACTTTGAAGACATGAAGAAAACATTAATTGAACCAGATGAAGAAATGATGATACAAGTAACTGACAAAGGCGAAGTTAAAGATGTAAATAACGCAGTAATTACTTTTTTAAATAAAGAAAAAGAAAACATTGTTGGAAAGAAATTTTGGGATGTAGTTACAACTGATGAAAAAAAACCTTATGAAATTCAAGATATTTTTGAAAGTATAATAAAAGGTGAAAGGCAAAAAGGTTTTTCAATTGAGATTCAAGATGCAAAAGAAAACAGAAACTCAATAGAGTTTAGTTTCTATCCAATAGTTGAAGAAGAAAAAATTTCAAAATTAATGATAATAGGTAGAAATATTTCTGAGATAAATCAATACCGAGACAGTTTAATTGAGAACGGTGAAAAGTTTGATTCTTTGGCCAAATATTTTGATATGCTATCTGATACTGCAATTGCCCTTGGTAAAAGAGATTTATTTAGTAATGTAAACGATATAATATTTCAACTAGACCCAAAAGGTAGAATTACTTTTATAAACTCTGCAGTTAAAAAAATAGCAGGATATAACCCTGAGGAAATAGTTGGTAAAACATTTAAAAAAATTGTCCCTATAAATATCTGGGATGATATCCAAAAAACGTTTTTTTCGGATGCGAATAACTTAGAAATTAATAGTTTTGAAACAGTCATAAAAGCAAAAAATAATACTGTAATACCTGTGGAAATCAACTGTAAACTAACAATGCATGGTGTTGAGCTTCTCGGCAAAAAAAAGAAACTTAGCATACAGGGAAGTATTAGAGATATAACTGCTAGAAAAGAAGTAGAATTTGCTTTAAAAGAAAGTGAGGAAAATTATCGGACAATTTTTGAAAATGCAAGTGATGTAATTGTTTATCTTGATAAAAATGGCAATATTTTGAATATAAACAAAAGCATTATCGACATTTTTGGCCGTAAAAAAGAAGAAGTTATCGGCAAAAACTTTACAGAACTTGGTCTTTTTGAAACAAAAAATTTAACTTTACTTGCCAATATGATGAGAAATGTTCTTTCAGGCAAAAATTATACTTTATTTGAAACAGAAATAAAACATGTAGATGGCAGCAGAATTCCAATTGAAGTTAGTGTTTGCTCAGTTAAGAAGAAAGGGCGAAAAGACGGCGTTCTTTGTATAGTTAGGGATATCACCGAAAGATACAAAACAGAAGAAGAAAAAAGGAGAAACGCAGAAAAAATAAGAAAGATTAACGAAGAGTTAGAACTAGCAAATGAAGAGTTAAAAGTCGCTCAGAAAGAACTAAAAATTCTTAACCAGAATCTTGAAAAAAAAGTTATTGATCGTACCGCTGAGATAAAGAAATTATTAGATCATAAAATTGAATTTATAGGGCAGTTAGGACACGACTTAAAAAGCCCTTTGACACCGGTTGTTGCTCTAGTTCCTATTTTAAGAGAAGAAGAAACAGATGCTAAAAGAAAAGAATTATTAGAGGTAGTGGAAAGAAATGTAAATTATATGCGTGAGCTAGTAGGAAAAACATTAAAGTTTGAGCGGCTTAATTCACCAAATCTAAAGCTTAATTTTGAAGAGATGAATCTTTTTGACATAATAAATAAGATAGTTCAAAATAAAAAATATCTTTTTGATAAAAAAGAAATATCAATTGAAAATAATGTTGATAAAAATATTATTACGAGCGTAGATAGAATAGAATTTGGAGAACTTATTGATAATATACTTACAAATGCTTTTAAATATACTTCAAAAGCAGGAAAAATAGTTATTAACTCTAAATTTGAACAAAACTGCGTAAAAATATCGATAAAAGATACAGGTATAGGGCTTACAGGTGAACAGATTAACCATATTTTTGAAGAATTCTATAAAGTCGATGATTCTAGACATGATCTTGATAGTAGTGGGTTGGGCCTTCCTATTTGCAGAAGAATAGTAGAGAAACACGGTGGTAAAATCTGGGCAGAAAGCCCTGGTCTTAATAAAGGCTCAATTTTTCATTTTACAATACCACTTAAAAAGATATAGTTGTATATATTAGTCAATCTTATTTAAATATAAATAGATTTTAAAACAGTCGTAATATTTATCCACTTAATTTTGCGGATATGATCTAGCGGCTATGATATTGGCTTCCCAAGCCAATCACTCGGGTTCGAATCCCGGTATCCGCACTAAATGGTTGTGACGTACCACAGCCCTGAATGCAATATCATACAAATATTTTAATATAGAATTTTTCAGTTGTCTTTTCCCGAAATTACTTTCTCCTGATAAATAAAATAGATGATTCAGAATCCATGAGGAAACTGAATCAACAGAAAATACGATGGATCATCAAAGAACTCGATAAAGGAGAACGAACAACATAC
>Ga0209287_10000729_pt1 | contig 18305 bp, 16 predicted proteins | sample PPLLak3cmMay2015_2_FD_187255 | JGI IMG/M metagenome (GOLD analysis project Ga0209287, IMG submission 187255) | Freshwater sediment microbial communities from Prairie Pothole Lake near Jamestown, North Dakota, USA - PPLs Lake P8 Core (1) Depth... | ecosystem: Environmental > Aquatic > Freshwater... | reverse complement strand
CCAAACGGCTGACAGCATCAGGCAGGAGCGAGTACCTGCCTGTTGATCCTGCGGGTACATCTGAAGCCCGTCAGAAAAACAGGAGGACTGATATAATCCTTACTCCTGACCTGACAGAGCTGTATGAGCTGATAAATAAATATTAAAGAAGATTTAAGAACAAGGATTAACGATTTAGGATTTACGAAGTACTTCATAAATCAAAAATCATCAATCCTTGTTCGTTATTAGTTTTCTTTTTCTGAAAATTCCAGAAGCCTTACTTTGATATTTTTTAATGCCTGAAGCAGATTCTCCTCAGGCTTCAGAAAATCCTGGTTCTGCCAGAAATCCGGGTCATAGCTTTCTATGGTTTTCGAGAACACAGAATGAATGGGAGCCAGTTCCTCGCGCTCAAACCTTACAGCATTCTCCGGGTTCATCCCTGTTATGGCCAGCTCAAAGAACACCCTGAACTGACTGTTAAACAGCTTTTTATTCTGTTTTGACATGAAAAGGAGGTCTCCCCTCACATGGTTAAGGTAATATCGGCTGCCGATCCTGCGATAACTCACCTTGTACTTTACTGACACCGGCCATGTCACAAATCCCTTTGATGAGCTTAAAATGAATGAGTCCCTGAATTTCTGCAGCGATTTCGGGTTAACCTCAAAATCGGCATTCAGGATTGCAAAATCATCGGTGTTGATATAGATACTTCCGCGGTAGAGAGGGTTTTCAAAATCCTCCTTCTGTTCAAAATCTATCACCCATGCCGCCTCTTCATCATAAGTAACAATATCGGAGATCCTGTAGCTGTATTCAGGCATGCTGGCCCTGTTAATAAAGTCAAAGATGTTTTTTGCCCCGTCAAGTTCAAGACAGGTGCTCAACCCGGCCTTCAGTCTCACGGCCAGTGTATCGCTGAAATCCCTGTTCTCTATTTTCCTGCTTTTATACACTTTCACCTGGTCGCCGAGAAAGGAACCGGAATAGGCGCTTTTAAATACCTGCAGAACGGCTTCGGAGTAGACCTGAACCTCATTCTTCTTCATAACGCCTTCCCTGTAGAAACCGGTCAGCATGGCAGGTGAGTTTCCGTAGTTGCGGGGAATGGATGAGACTGTTCTGAATATTATCTCCTGAGGACTCTGTGTCCTGATAATAATTTCGGGGATCGGAATGAACTCCCGTTTCATCAGGATCCTGAAATCGTTGCCAAGCGATTGCCTGACCGGAATTTCCCTGCCGGTGAACCCGAGGTAGGAGAGGGAAAGAGTGTCATTCAGGCAATCGGGTGTTATCCTCAGCTGAAATTCACCGTTGCTGTTTGTGACAGTGCCTCTTCCCTTATTCCTGAGGCCTATTGTAGCAAACGGAAGAGGTTCACCGGATTCCTCGTCAACCACAGTTCCTGAAATTAATTTTATATCAGCTGACGGGAATGAGTCAATTTTTTTTATGGGCGGAGGAACTGTTTTTGAGATGATGATGTATTTATCGATCACCGAGAATTCAAGCGAATCATTCTGAAGGATGCTTTTAAGGATAACACCGAGGCTGGCATCATCGAATGTCATCTCGGTTTTCTTTTCAGGATCGATAAGCCGGCTGTCGTAGGTGAAATAGAAGCCGGTTTGCTTTGTAATGAGATTCAGGGCGGTTACGGTTTTCACCTGGCCAGCCCTGAAGGTATAAAGAGAATCAAGAATGCCAGTCTGGCACTCTGCTGCCTGCCAGCCGGCAAGGAGTATCAGCAAAGCAATGGAAGAAGTCCTTATGCATTTTAAGCCATTGAACGGCAGCATCTTTCAGTGAGTGAGTCATTTTTTTGAAAGATGGTAAACATTCCCATCTTTTGTATAACTCAACGTAAAGCTACGACAAATTAAAAGAATAATTGTTTCCTGGTTCTGGTTATCAATCGGCGGAGATACCCATGGCAGCTGTGAGATATCCGGATCATCAGCGACAATAACCATGTCATAAACCCGCTTCAGATCCCTGAAGACAACATCAAGAGTTTGTCCGTTATAAACAAGCACGCCGGTTTTCCACGACATGTAATTTGGATTCTCGTTCACAGCTTTTCCGGAAGCTTCAGTATCCATGGTGCCGACATAGCCGGGATGAAGCATTATGCTCCTTGCGCTGCTGTTATCGGATAGCATGACCTTGCCGGTTTCGACATATACCTCAACGGCAGAATCGGGATTATTTGTTATGATGTTGAAAGAGGTGCCGACCACCTTTACGCTTGCTTTTCCTGCATCAACAGTGAAAGGGTTTTCAGAATCGGGAGCGATCTCAAAGAATGCTTCGCCCGAGAGAGCGGCGGATCTCTCTGATCTTCCGAAATTTGCATGGTACGACAGTTCGGTGTTCCTGTTGAGGATCACTGTGCTTCCATCAGGGAGGTTTACTTCAACGTTCTTCTGGGTATCAGATGTGGCAACAACAATCATTTTGTTGCGTGTGCCGACATAAACTGATGCTATCCCCAGGCTGAGCACTACCAATACTATGGCAGCTACTCTCATGAACTGCGGCCTGAGGATAATCATCCTGGCCGGAGCTTTCTGCATCGGGTCTCCTGATTCAGCGATCCTGGTGGATATTCTGTTCCAGGCGTTATCCACATTTATTTCCCTGTTATCATCCGTATTGCCCAGCATATTCCACAGTTTTCCCGTTTTGAGCTCATCTTCAGCCTCAAACCTGCCGGTCAGTTCTGACCGGTTTCCCTTTTCGCCTGACAAAGCTGAAGCAAGCTCTTCCCACTCTCTGTCGGTTAACTTCTCTGTATTCATCTTTTTTTTCATTGTTCTTTTAATGCTTTGCGGAATTCCTTAAGTGCCTTTCCCATGTTTGCCTCTACTGTTTTGACCGAGACTGACAGTTTTTCGGCAATTTCCGCATATTTCAATCCCTCAAACCTGTTCATGCAGAAGATCCTGCCGCATCTTTCAGGCAGCCTTGCAATTATCCCTGCAATTTTTGACTGCAGCTCCTTGTACTGGATTATCTCTGATGGATTTTCAGCTTCGCCGGGCTGGCTGTAAAGCGCTTCGCGAGCATGCCTTTCAACAACCCGGGTATGCTCGATCCGGTGAAGACAGCGGTTGTGGACCGCCCTGAAGAGATAACCATTCAATGAACTTTCAATCTGTAATTTTTCCCTGTCCTGCCATAGCCTGAAGAAAAGGTCCTGGACTATTTCTTCGGCTGAATCATGATCCCTGATTATTGTCTTTGCGTACCTGACCAGTGAAACATAGGAGGTCCGGAAAAGTGATTCAAACTGTCCTTTGTCACCCTGCCGGATCCTCCTGATTATTTCACTGTCAACGGTCATAATGTTACTGTTCTATATAATCGGGTCTGTCGCTGAATTTAAGTTTTTTGCTGAGCCGGCGGATAGCTGATTCAATGCTCTGGTCAGGTTCAATCACGTTGTAATCACCCCAGAACCCGGGATCAGCGAATGCACTCACCTTATCAGTGAACACGTCGGAGTATCTCACTTTCTCTTTTCCTGCAAATTTAATAACTTCTTCCGCAGTACGGTCAGTGACCGCTACCTCTGACATCGTTGTGTAGTAGGTGTGGAACAGTTTTTTCTTCCAGTCAACCTTGAATTTAACTTCAGCCCTTGAGTACGCAAAGTACCATTTGCCGTCCTGTTCGCGGAACTTGGCGCGATATGTTGCAACCTCAGGAGTAACGTCAACGCCAAGCGGTTTTTTCCTTATGAACATCGATGTTGCGGCATCCTTGTTTGAAAGATTGAATCCGAATTCTGCTTCCGTTATTGCGTAAGTATCCATGTCAATGTAAAGGCTTCCCATGAAGAGAGGCTCGTCAACGGAAGGTTTCTGTATGAAGTCTATTACATAGTTGGGCCTGCCGTCTATCTCAATGAAATTTGAAATAGAATAATCATAATACTTCATTGCATCCATTGTAAGGATCGACTCGGTATTCTTTGCAATGTCGAGCTGCAGAACGCTGGTGGTGCCTCCCTGGAGCTTGAAGAGAAGCGTATCCATTTTTTCAACATCTGCGTTCTTCCTTCCCTTGTATATGCGTGTGCCGTCAAACCTTATGTCGTTGGCGTAAGGAGCCTTGAATATCTCAACAACTGCTTCGCCGATTGAAACATACTGACGGTTTTTACGAATGGTCTCCCTGTAGAATGCGGTCATCAGGTTGGGGACATTTTCGTAATTCCGGTTAATCCTGCCAATGGCTTTTTCAACTATGGCATCCGGGTCAAGCGGCTTTACAACGATCTCTTTTATCGGTATGGGAGCTGTCTCCATCCTGATAATGTTCTTGTACCCGTTGTCGCGCATCGAACTGATAGGCATTTCCAGGCTCTTGTAGCCCAGGTAGGAGATCTCAAGGTTCTTTGTAACGAGCGATTCACCTACTTTCAGCGTGAACTCCCCGTCAATGTTGGTAACAACCGCAACATTGGATTCGGAAACTGCGATTGTCGCAAAAACAAGCGGAGCTCCTGTTTCAGCGTCCACCACCTTGCCCTTGAGGGTCAGGTAGTTCTGCTGGTCGCCTTTCTTCACGATACCGGCACTGCTTCCGGAGACCGGCTGGAAGGTAAAAGCCAGCAGGGCAATCATTGCATAAAACGAAATGTTCTTAAGAGTTTTCATGGCATCTTTAATTTGGTTATACATTAAGTTCTTTGATTCTTCATTGCTTTTCATCCGTAAGACCTGAAGTATACTCCGAAACCCTACGTTTTCTTTAAAAATAATTTCTATCTTACTTCTCCCCTAAAACAGGGTCAATGAGCAGAATGTCAGCCCGACCATTAAATGCCCTGCTTGCAGGTTATTCTTATCTGCTGAGTTCAATGACCGGCAGACCGGCGGCGTTCGGCTTACCTCCTGCCATAGGAGTGGAGCTCACAAATCACTGCAACCTCGCATGCCCCGAATGTACTACCGGATCGGGTAAAATGACAAGGATAAAGGGTTTTATGGACCTGGGCCTGTTCGATAAGCTCATCACGGAACTTGAGAAAGTCCTTTATTATACGACCCTAAATTTCCAGGGTGAGTCGACCATGCATCCAAAATTCTTTTCATTCCTGGTAAAATCCAGGAAACTCAGGACTGTTTTATCCACGAACGGTCATTTCCTTACTCCTGAGTTTGCTGAGAAGATAGTGAGATCAGGATTGAATAAGCTTATAGTATCACTTGACGGGATGGACCAGGAAACATATTCAGCCTATAGAAGGGGAGGAGATTTTAAAACAGTAATCGACGGGATACGCAATGTGCATGATGCAAACAGGAGGGCAGGTTGGCCGCTGAAGCTTGAGATCCAATTCCTCGTCAGCAGGATAAATGAGCATCAGATTGAAAGCGCAAGACATTTCGCATCAGAAATGAAAGCTGCATTCCGCCTGAAGTCGATGCAGATAATCAATCCGGATAAAATGGGAAAGTGGATTCCGTCACGGGAGGATCATTCAAGGTACAGAAAAAAGCAGGACGGATTCATTATAAAAAACAGCTTTCCTGACCGGTGCGCAAGGCTGTGGTTCAATCCCGTGGTAACCTGGGACGGGAAAGTTCTGCCATGCTGCTTTGATAAAGATGCAGACCATGTTCTCGGCGACCTTAATGAAGATACATTCAGGGATATCTGGAACGGCCCGAAGTACACAATTTTCAGAAAAAGCCTGCTTGCAGGACGCTATATGACTGATATTTGCAGAAACTGCACCTCGGGAATGAGGAAAGTTGTAATTTAGTAAATATAAAACAGGAAAACCATGAAAATCCTTAAAACCATTCTTTTGTCGCTTCTGGCGCTGATAGTGATAGCAGTCGCAGCCGGACTGATACTTATTTCAGGAATTAAAAGAGGAGCCCTGCCTGATTACGAGGGAGAGCAGACACTTGCCGGGCTTACTGAAGAGGTGACCGTATACAGGGATCACCGGGGCATGCCCCATATTTATGCCGCTAACGAACATGACCTTTATTTTGCAGTTGGTTATGTGATGGCACAGGAAAGGCTGTGGTTTATGGATCTTATCCGGCGTGCCACTACCGGGCGATTGTCTGAAGTTATGGGCGAAACAATGGCAGAAACAGATAAATTTTTCAGATGCCTGGAGATGACAACTAAATCGAAATTAGTGTTGAGCAATGAAGATCCTGTAATTATATCCTACCTGCAATCATTTGCCGATGGTATAAATTATTACATAAAGGATGCAGGAAAAAAACTTCCTCCTGAATTCAGGATTCTTGGCTATAAACCAGAACCCTGGAAACTGGAAGACATATTTAATATAATAGGATATATGGGATGGGATCTGGCACAGGATAATCTTACACAGGAGATCTTTTACTACAGACTGGTACAAAAGGTCGGGATTGAAAAGGCAACTCAGCTTATTCCGGACTGGAAGACTGAAAATCCGGTAGTTTTTCCTGATTTTATTATAACCGACACTCTTTTAAAAGAAGCCTGGGATTTCATTTCATCAATGGATAAATTAAAAGTATTAGGTGTTGTTTCATTTTCCGGAAGCAATAATTGGGCAGTCGCAGGTAAAAGAACCGAAACTGGCAAGCCGATTCTATCAAATGATATGCATCTGGGTTTTAATTCGCCTGGGATCTGGTTCCAGATGCATCAGGTTATTCCCGGAAAACTTAATGTCACCGGAGTTGCTGTCCCGGGTGAACCATTTATCGTTTGCGGGCATAATGAAAAGATTGCCTGGGGAGTAACTAATTTAATGGTAGATGATGTTGATCTTTTTGCTGAAAAAATCAATCCTGAAAATAATAATCAGTATTATTTTAATGGTGAATGGAAAAATATGGTGGTGAAAAAAGAAATAATAAATATAAAAGGAGGATTGAAGGATTCAGTTTTTATTAAGTACACTCACAGGGGGCCGATTATTTCCGGATACAGAAAAGTAGATGATGCAGCTCTGAGCATGAGATGGTCAGGATATGATGCCAGCGATGAAATGCGGACTGTTTGCCTCCTGAACAGAGCTTCAGGTTGGGAAGACTTTCGTTCAGCTATTAAAACATTCAGATCAGTCAGCCAGAATTTTGCCTATGCTGATGTGGATGGAAATATCGGGCTTAATACCGGAGGAGGCATTCCAATCAGAAAAGGGAACGGGGCATTAATCAGAAATGGTGAGACTGAAGAATCAGACTGGATAGGTTATGTCCCGTTTGAACAATTGCCCTCAAGCTTTAATCCTGAAACAGGATATGTTTCTTCAGCAAATAATAAAACGGTAACCGAAGGATTTTCTTACTATATAAGCTCAGCTTTTGCTCTTCCCTACAGGATCAACAGGATAAGACAGATGCTCAATGAAAAAGAAATCTTCAGCATGGAGGATTTCAAAAGGATGATTACGGACCAGCATTCGGATTTTGCCGCTTTATTGACTCCTTTACTACTTAGAGTGAATGATAGAAAAGATTACCTTACTTCAGCTGAAAAAGATGCACTGAATACTCTTTCCGGGTGGGACTATGATATGAATGCAGATCTGGTCGCTCCTTCAGTATTTGAATTCTTCAGGATTAGTTTCATCAGGAATATACTTTCTGATGAACTGCAGGAACTATTCAATAACTACATTTCTGTATCAAGCGATTACGATGTCATTACTGATTATTATTTATACAGAATTCTTAAAACGGGCCCGGATGGATGGGTTGATAATATCGATACTCCGGAAATTGAAACGCTGGATGATATAATTATGACAAGTTTTAAGGATGCCATTGCTTCAATAACCGCTCAGTTCGGAGAAGACCAGTCAATCTGGAAATGGGGTAATATTCATAAGATAACCATTAAACATCCTTTAGGATCAGCTGTCCCGCTTCTGGATAAAGTGTTTGGCTTCAATTCGGATGAGTACCCGGTAGGTGGAAGCAACCATACTGTAAGCCCTTATTCATATCAGCCGGGATTCGTTGTCAACCACGGGGCTTCAGAGAGGCATATCTTCAACACTGCCAACTGGGATGAATCGCTTACAGTAATACCAACAGGTGCATCAGGGATACCGGCAAACGAATTCTACCTGTCGCAGACAAAAGCGTATGTGAACAGGGAGTTTTACAAAGATGCTTTTTCGGATGAAGCCGTGAAGGAGGCAGCGAAGTATGTGATGAAGCTGAAGCCGTAGGCTATACAGTCATAACATCCTTTTCTTTCGCGGCCATTACCTTATCGACTTTTTCGTTGTAGCTGGCGGTCAGATCCTGGACATTCTCAACAGCCTCTTTTTCCACGTCTTCAGGAAGACCGTCCTTTAGGAGCTGTTTCAGCTCATCATTTGCCCATTTTCTTGAATTACGAACGGATATTTTTGCAGTTTCGCCCTCATTGCGCACCTGTTTTACCAGCTGGTGGCGCCTTTCCTCGGTAAGAGGAGGAATATTAATACGGATTATTTCACCGTTGTTGATAGGAGTAAGGCCTATGTTGGCAGCCATGATGGCTTTTTCGATCGTGCCAAGCATGGTTTTCTCCCAGGGCTGGACAAATATTGTTTTCGGATCAGGAGTATTTATGTTGGACACCTGAGACAATGGTGAGTTGACTCCGTAATAATCCACCGTGATGCCGTCAAGCAATGCCGGATTTGACCTTCCGGCGCGAAGCCTGGCAAGCTCGTGCTCAAGATGGTTCAGAGCTTTTTCCATCCTGTCCTTTGTCTCTTCTATTATAAGTTCAACTTCTTCGTTCATATATCAGATTGTAGTGATTTTAATTCCGGTCAATTATTCAGATTATTGCAAGAATAACAAAAATAATAAAATAGAATGATTAACGATCCCCTTTTTTGTTATAAATGAGAGTCCCGGTTTTGGATCCGGTTACAACTTTCATCAGGTTTCCGGCACTGTTCATATCAAAAACTATTACCGGCATGTTGTTTTCGAGGCACATGGTAAAAGCGGTGGAATCCATTATTTTAAGCCTGAGCGCGATTGCTTCCTCAAAGGTGATCCTTTCAAACTTCCGGGCTTTGGGGTCTTTTTCAGGATCGGCAGTATAGACACCATCGACCCTTGTCCCCTTCAAAAGTACATCAGCGCCGATCTCCACTGCCCTGAGCGCCGAGGCAGTATCGGTCGTGAAGAAAGGATTGCCTGTCCCACCCGAAAGGATGCAGGCTGCTCCCCTGGTCATCTCTTCGACAACCCTGTCCCTGTTGTAAAGCATGCCCACGGGCTCCATCCTGATTGATGTGAAGACAACAGCTTTGCCGCCCAGCCTCCTGATCGCGCTTTCAAGGGCAAGGCTGTTTATCACGGTTGCAAGCATGCCCATCTGGTCGCCTTTTACCCTGTCGAAGCCGGATCTGGTTCCGCTCATTCCGCGGAAGATATTACCTCCTCCGATGACAATTGAGATTTCGCATTTTTTGTTTAGCAGCTCAACAATCTGTTTTGCATACTGGTCAAGAACTTTTTCATCTATCCCCTGTTTTTTGTTCCCGGCAAGCGATTCACCGCTTAGCTTCAGAAGGATTCTGGAGTATTTCATAGTTAAAGAAGTATAATGTAAAGATAAAAAATAATTTTTGCCACGTACCCATCCCCCAACCCTCCCGACCTGCGGTCGGGACAGGCTCTTCCCTGCTGTCGCAAGGAAGGGGGCTATATAACAGATTATTAATGAGATAACACCCCCTCCTTGCGAAGCAGGGAGGGGGACGGGGGGTGGGTACATGCTGTTAAAAAAAATGGCGCCTTCCGGCGCCACTTGTTATATTGAATTATGAACGAACATTTACAGATTGAGATTATATCTTTTAAATGTATTTACTGTAAGTTCCTTGTCAACTGATTTAAGATACTGTCCAATGGTAAGCTTGTTATCCTTGATGAATTCCTGGTTAAGGAGAGTGCTCTCCTTGTAGAATTTGCCAAGCTTGCCCTGGGCGATCTTTTCAAGCATATCCTCAGGCTTGCCGTCGCGGCGGGCCTGTTCCTTGCCTATCTCTATTTCCTGTGCAATGACAGACTGCGGAACGTCAGCCTTGTCAACAGCCACCGGATTCATGGCAGCAACCTGCATGGCAATATCCTTGTAAACCTGGACATCAGCTCCTGCTTTTGAAAAGCCAATGAGTGTTGCCAGTTTATTTCCCGGATGAATGTATGCCTGGACGAATGCAGCTTCAATCTTATCATAGAATGACAGATCCAGCTTTTCACCGATAACACCAAGAAATTCCACAACCTTGCCGCCTACGTTGCCGCCTTCCATCGGAAGCGCTTTAAGAGCGTCAAGATCAGCAGGTTTATTGTTAACTGCGATATCAAGGATCCTGTTTGCAAGTCCGATGAACTCAGCGTTTTTTGCAACAAAATCTGATTCGCTGTTAAGCACAATCATTGCGCCTGACTTGCCGTCACCGGCCGTTTTTGCAAGCACCACACCTTCGGTTGCTTCCCTGTCAGCTCTCTTGCTGGCAACAGCCTGTCCTTTTTTTCTTATTATTTCAATTGCCTTGTCAAAATTGCCGTCAGCCTCTTCAAGGGCCTTCTTGCAATCCATCATTCCGGCGAGAGTGATCCTTCTTAATTTTGCAACATCAGCAGTTGTAATCGTAGCCATCCTTATATTATTTACAAATAACTAATTGATAAATTTCTAATAACCCCACCTTCGCCAAGGCTATGGTGGGCAAAGCAATAACTAATAACTAATTCTCCTCTGCAGTTTCTTCAGCAGCGCCTGCAGCATCCTCGTGTTCTTCCTCTTCAACAGCCTCTTCCGTTTCTTCTTCTTCCTCTTCAACCTCCTCTTCCTCCTCGACTATAGCCTTAATAAGAACTTCAGGAATATCCTTGGTTTCAAGCTCTTTCCTTATTGAGCTCTTATCTTTTCCGAGAGGCTCCTTGTCTTTTTCAAGCTTTCTTTCATTAAGACCTTCGTCGATAGACTGGCAAAGGATATCAACTATCAGTGAAATTGATTTTGAGGCGTCGTCATTTGCCGGTATCGGAAAATCTATCTCCGAAGGATCTGAGTTTGTGTCAACCATGGCGAAGACTGGTATGCCGAGTCTTTTGGCTTCCCTTACGGCGATATGTTCCTTGCATACATCCACCACAAAGAGTGCAGACGGGAGCCTGGTAAGGTCAATAATGCTTCCGAGGTTTTTTTCAAGCTTAGCCCTCTGCCTTGTAACCTGAAGCTTTTCGCGCTTCGACAGGTTGGTGAATGTTCCGTCAGTGGCCATCTTGTCGATTGATCCCATCTTCTTGACAGCCTTGCGAATCGTCGGGAAGTTGGTAAGCATCCCGCCCGGCCACCGTTCAGTGACATAAGGCATGTTTACGTTCTTTACCTTTTCGGCGACAATTTCCTTTGCCTGTTTCTTGGTGGCAACAAACAATATCTTTTTTCCCGATTTTGCAATATGCTTCATAGCAGAAGCAGCTTCATAGAGTTTTGTGATCGTTTTTTCCAGATCGATAATATGAATTCCGTTTCGCTCCATAAAAATGTAGGGAGCCATTGCTGGATTCCATTTTCTTTTCAGATGTCCGAAATGAACACCGGCGTCGAGTAATTCCTTGAAAGTTGTTTTTGGCATGTCTTATAATTTAAGTTTACATTCATTCAGTCAATTGCAGAGTAGCTCCGTCATCCGGAGGTCTTTGCAATTTAGATACTAAACTTGCATCTCTATTGGTTACGGTATTGATCCCTAGCGCTTGCTGAACTGGAATCTCTTCCTGGCCTTGGGCCTTCCCGGTTTCTTCCTTTCAACTTCACGGGGATCCCTGGTTGTGAAACCGCTGGATTTCAGGATTTTCTTATTTTCTTCATCTATCTTGATGAGAGCCCTTGTGATCCCTAGGCGGAGAGCTTCAGCCTGACCCTTTACTCCGCCGCCCTCAAGATTGACGGTGACATCGTATTTATCAGCGCAATTCATGGCAACCAGAGGCTGTGTGACCATATAGGTGAGAGTGCCGGCTCCGAAATACTCCTTGTAGTCCTTGCCGTTAACCGTTATCTTGCCCTTGCCGTCTCTTAAATATACTCTTGCAACAGCAGCTTTTCTTCTTCCTAAAGCATTAATAGCGTCCATGTATAGTTCCCTGGTTGTTAGTTAAGTTCAATTATCTTTGGTTTCTGAGCTTCGTGCGGATGCGCTGATCCGGCGTAAACATGCATGTTTTTGAAGATGGCTCTACCAAGACGTGTCTTTGGGAGCATGCCCCTGACAGCCTCTTCAACAAGGCTTATCGGTTTCTTCTTCAGCATCTCGGATGCCGTAGTGAACCTCTGGCCTCCGGGATATCCGGTATACCTTACATATTCCTTATCGCTCCACTTCTCGCCTGTAAGCACTACTTTTTCTGCATTTATCACGATCACATTGTCGCCGCAGTCAACATGAGGAGTAAAACCCGTCTTGTGTTTTCCTCTGAGCATAACGGCAACTTTTGTGGCAAGGCGGCCCAGCACCGCACCTTCAGCATCTATTATCACCCACTCCTTGTTGACAGTCGTTTTATTGGCCGATACTGTCTTGTAACTTAAGGTGTTCACTTGTTAACAGTTTTTAATTGATATACTTGTGTTTAATTTAAAAACCCTCTGATTTCGGGTTTGCAAAAATACAACATAATTCTTAAAAAAAAAGAATATTGCCCGGAATTTATTCAAGTAAGCGAAACTTACAGTAATTTTACATTCCTTTTTGGTTAAAAACCCGGAAAATGAATGACGACAGATATTATCTGAAGCAGGCGGTAAAAGCAGCATGCGAGGGTATAAAAGATGGTGGCGGGCCATTCGGCGCGGTGATCGTTAGAGACGGGAAAATAATAGCGAAGGCAGGCAACCGGGTTGTGCTTTCACACGACCCGACTGCACATGCCGAAGTGCTGGCAATAAGAGAGGCCTCAGATATACTTGATTCCCACGACCTTTCGGATTGTGTGCTTTATGCTTCCTGTGAACCCTGCCCGATGTGCCTCGGCGCTATTTACTGGGCAGGCATCCGCAGGGTAGTGTTCGCTTCAGGCCGCTCAGAAGCTTCATCTGCCGGCTTTAGTGACAATTTCATTTACAGCGAGATCGGTCTCGACCCGTCAGAAAGGAATATCGATTTCATTCAGATACCTGATGCAGGGGGAGAAGAGGCATTCAGGATATGGGAACAGTATGAGGGTAAAATACCTTATTGAATCATGGGAGTGAAAAGGCTGCAACGCGCTTTTTTCAGACGCGACGTTCTGAAGGTCGCACCTGAGCTTATCGGCAAGACCCTGGCAATCAGGAATGAAGACGGGAATATCCGGAAGTATATAATAACCGAGACCGAAGCTTACAGGGGATCAGACGACAAAGCCTGCCATGCCAGCAAGGGCCGGACGGCAAGGACTGAAGTGATGTACCGCGAGGGGGGCAGGGTATATGTTTATTTTGTCTATGGCATGTACTGGATGCTTAATTTTGTTGCCGGCCCGGAGGGAGATCCACAGGCTGCCCTGATAAGGGGAATCGAGGGTTATAATGGACCGGGCAAACTTACCAGGACGCTAAGCATCGACGGGTCATTCTATGCTGAAGACCTGGCAGCTTCAAAACGGATATGGATTGAAGATTCCGGATTCAGGCCTGAAATAAAAGCCGGCCCGAGAATAGGGATCAATTATGCAGGGGAGCCGTGGAAGAGCAAACCGTGGAGGTATTGTATGAACCGACCCCCCAACCCCCCTAAAGGGGGGCTAAATCCCATTACATAAGTTCCTTTAGTGTAAGGATTTAGACCCCCTTTAGGGGGTGGCCCCGCCGATCCTGCTTCCAGACCTTGGCGAAGAATAATGGCGGGGCCGGGGGTAGGTTTATCCAGTTAAAATGATGTTAAATAACAATGCGATAGAAACCATACAGCATTTTTTTATTTTCTTTGTTCATTCATTAATAAAGTAATTATGGATTCAGTATGGACCACCTACCGCCGATGGAATAATATCACCGGATGGTTCATGTTTTTTCTTTCGGCCGTCGTTTACCTGCTTACAGTGGAACCGACTGTAAGCTTCTGGGATTGCGGCGAATTCATTCTCTCAGGCTTCAGGCTTCAGGTAGGGCACCCTCCCGGAGCACCGCTTTTTGTAATGATGGCACGAATAGCAACTCTTTTTGCAGGAAGCGATGCCTCAAAAGCAGCACTTATGGTAAATATGCTTTCAGGCATCTGCAGCGCATTCACGATACTGTTCCTGTTCTGGACAATCACCCACCTGGTTCGGAGGATATTCACAAGGAACGCCGCACTTGAATCAAAACAGATCCCCGCAATAATAGGGAGCGGACTCCTCGGAGCCATGGCATACACTTTCTCCGACACTTTCTGGTTCTCGGCAGTTGAGGGAGAACTGTATGCCCTCTCTTCACTGTTAGTCGGACTCGTTTTCTGGGCAATCCTCAAATGGGAAGAGGAGGCTGATCAACCCTCCTCGGGACGCTGGATTATACTTATCGCTTATATCATGGGACTCGGACTGGGAATACACAGACTCAGCCTGCTCGTGCTCCCCGTGCTGGTATTTGTTTTCTACTTCAGGAAATTTGAGGTCACGACAAAAAGTGTAATTTATACACTTATTATTTCTGTTCTCATTCTCGGCTTCATGGTTTTCATTCTGATACCTGGCGTACCGGAGGTTGCAGGCTGGTTCGAGCTTCTTTTTGTAAATATACTGGGGATGCCGTTTAACACGGGACTTCTGATCTTCATAGTTCTCCTGGGAGCCCTTCTTGTTTTTGGAATAAGATATTCAATAAAAAACAACAGGGTGATACTTAATTATATTATGACCTGTCTTACGGTAATTATGATAGGTTACTCCTCATATGCCATGATCATGATACGGTCATCAGCCAAACCCCCCATGAACCAGAATAACCCTTCAGATATTTTTTCCCTTTCATATTATATCAATATGCAGCAGTACGGTAGTTCGCCAAAGTTTCATGGACCATATTACAGCGCTCCTCCCGTAGATGTGAAAAAGGTAGTCGGAGGTTATAACAAGGTGACCGGGAAATATGTTTCCTATTACCATCCCGAGTATAAGTACAGCAAGGAGTTCACTACTCTGTTCCCGCGCATGTACAGCACCGATGCCGAGCATGAGGAGGTATATAAATACTGGGGCAGGATCAAGGGGAGGAGATACACTTTCAGCACAGGTTCAGGAAAGGAGACAATTGTCTGTCCGACTTTCGGAGAGAACCTTCGTTTCTTTTTCAGATACCAGGTGGGCTATATGTACCTCAGATATTTCATGTGGAATTTTGCCGGCAGGCAGAACGATATTCAGGGAAACGGGAACGACCTTCACGGAAACTGGATAAGCGGAGTAAAATTCATTGATGAAGCTCGCCTGGGTCGGAGCAGCAACCTGCCTGATGACCTTAAGACCAACCCCGGCACCAATAAATACTATTTCATCCCCCTCCTGATCGGACTGGCAGGTATGTTCTGGCAGTATAAAAAGGATAACAGGGGCTTCTGGCTGATACTGGCCTTCTTCCTTATGACGGGTCTCGCAATCATATTGTACCTGAACCAGTCGCCCAATCAGCCAAGGGAGCGTGACTATGCATATGCCGGATCATTTTATGCATTTGCCATCTGGATAGGATTCGGCTTCATGTTTGTTTATGAGCTTTTCAGGAAAATTCTCGGCAGCAGGATCGCAGCAGCAATAACCCTTTTGATCCTACTGCCTGCATGCCCTGTTCTGATGGCGGCCGAAAACTGGGACGACCATGACAGGTCAGGACGCTATACGGCAAGGGATATAGGAGCCAACTATCTTGAATCATGCGCCCCCAATGCCATCCTGTTCACATACGGCGACAATGATTCTTTCCCGGTATGGTACGTACAGGATGTTGAGGGAATAAGAACCGATGTAAGAGTGGCCAACCTCAGCTATATACAGGCAGGATGGTACATCGAAATGATGAAGCTGAAAGCCTTTGAATCTGATCCCATGCCGCTCACTCTCGGAAACGACAAGTACATGGATGGCATAAGAACCCAGCTGCCGGTCTACAAAAGGATCGAGGCGCCGGTTAGCATCAGCGAAATTGTGCAGTTTGCCGGGATGGATGACAGAAACTACATGATCGACTACAGCGGCCAGGGCGATTTCCTTAATTACCTGCCTGCCAATAAATTCATTATCGATGTCGACACTTCGCTGGTGCTTGCAAACGGAACTGTAAGCAAGTATTTCAGTAACAGGATACTTTCGCCGATAATCTGGGAATTCACCGATGAGGATGCATTCAAGGGCGACCTTGCCATAATGGATCTTCTGTCGACCAACAAATGGAAAAGGCCGGTGTACTTCTCAACGACGGTGCCTGCACACCAGTACAAAGGGCTCGATAAATACTTTGTCCAGGAGGGAATGGCTTACAGGATAGTTCCGGTAAAAACGGATGAATCCAACCAGGGCGAATTCGGAATGATCGATCCGTACGTGATGTACGATAACATGATGAATAAATTCAAGTGGGGCAATGCCGGCGATCCGGCCGTATACCTTGATGAGAACAACAGGAGGATGTTCAGCAACTTCAGAAGGATATTCGGGAACCTTGGCAGGGAATTACTGGAATACGGTGATACAACGAAAGCAGTTGAGGTTGCTTACAGGGCACTGGAAATTGTTCCTGCCGGTAAACTGCCCCATGATTTCTTCTCTATCGGGCCGGCAGAGATACTGATCAGGGCTGGAAAGAGTGAAGAAGGGCAAAAACTCGTGTCGGATATTATTGACTATTCAAAGGAATACCTTGATTATGCCATCAGCCTCAGTCCCTCCGGCAGATACGGCCTCGAATATCCCACCGGGATCAACATGCAGGCAATGCTTGATATTTATAACCTTGCGCTGGATCTTAAAGATGAAGCGCTGATCAGCAGGATTGAGCCGATGATGAATCTGTATTATGGAAAGCTCTATTCAGGAAACTAGACTTTTATGAGGCTGTTCAGGCCATGGCCATTCAGTGCAATAATTTATCCTTCCGCTCTTCTCAGGATAAGGACGGGAGATAAAACAGCCTGCCTGACTTTTGACGACGGACCTGATCCTTCATCTACTCCGGCCATACTGAAAATACTTGATAAATTCAATGTAAAGGCCGTGTTCTTCTGCTCAGCAGAGGCTGCAGCAAAGCATCCGGAAGTTACCGCCGCAATAAGGTCGGCCGGGCACCTGACAGGGAATCATGGTTACAGGCATCTTGACGGATGGAAAACACCGGCAGGCATATATTTAAATAATGTAATGGAAGCTGATAGCCTTACATCGGATAAATACTTCCGGCCCCCTTTTGGCCGCATGACTCCCCGGCAATACAGGGAGCTTAGCAAAAAGTACAAAATAATATTGTGGGATATAATGGCTTATGATTTTGATCCCGCATTCGGAGCTGAAAAATCATTGAGTGTACTTAACAATAAACTTCGGCCCGGTTCCATCATAGTGCTCCATGATTCGCAACTGTCATCATGTACCTCATTCCTTGAGAGTTTTATAAAGACATCTTTAAGCCGGAATTACAGGTTTGAATTACCTTATTGATTAAACCACAAAGAGCACTAAGTTCACACGAAGAGCACAAAGGAAGGAACAGCGGGGTCATATTTTGTATTTCATCCTTAAATGTTACTTTTGAAATGCCTTAATTTCCTGTACAATGAATATACTAATACTCGGATCAGGCGGAAGGGAACATGCCCTTGCATGGAAACTGAGACAGAGCAAAAAAGTAACAAAGATCTATATCGGCCCCGGAAATGCCGGCACCTCACTTACCGGAACCAATCTGCCCATTGACCCTGAAAACTTTCAGGATATCAGAAAGGCTGTTATAGACAATAACATAGGAATGGTGATAGTCGGGCCCGAAGCTCCGCTGGTAGCAGGCATTACCGATTTTTTCAGGAATGATGATCTTCTTAAAAACATTCCGGTAATTGGTCCCGACAGGTCAGCCGCCAGGCTTGAAGGCAGCAAGGATTTTGCAAAGGATTTCCTCACCAGGCACAAAATACCGACTGCAGCATACAGGAGCTTCGACAGTGCAACGGTAAATGAAGCTTTTGATTTCCTGAGTTCGTTCAAGCCGCCATACGTGATAAAAGCTGATGGACTTGCTGCAGGTAAAGGGGTTGTCATCCTGAACGATATTAAAGATGCAGAAAGAGAGGTAAGGGCGATGCTGGATGG
>Ga0209287_10000728_pt1 | contig 18345 bp, 9 predicted proteins | sample PPLLak3cmMay2015_2_FD_187255 | JGI IMG/M metagenome (GOLD analysis project Ga0209287, IMG submission 187255) | Freshwater sediment microbial communities from Prairie Pothole Lake near Jamestown, North Dakota, USA - PPLs Lake P8 Core (1) Depth... | ecosystem: Environmental > Aquatic > Freshwater... | reverse complement strand
TAAATATTCAAAGATGCCTTAAAATATCTTTATGGGATATTAGTCCGAATTTCTCCGGGTTATCTCCCAGTACAGGGTAGGTTGCATACGCGTTACTCACCCGTGCGCCGGTCGCCACCAAAGTATTGCTACCTCGTGCTGCCCCTCGACTTGCATGTGTTAAGCCTCCCGCTAGCGTTCATCCTGAGCCAGGATCAAACTCTTCGTTGTAAAAATTTATCTTAAATCTCTTTACGAGGACTATCCCTGGTCTCATTCTAAAATACTAACAAGTTTTTTAGACGAGATGTCTATCTCGCCTGGTTGCTACTTCATAGTTTCAAAGAACACTTTTTTCTCTTTTTACTTTTGGGGCGATAAAGTTAACACTTATTATCAAGCCCTCCAAAAAAAACCGAGATATTTTTTCCGGCCTTTTTCTCCTCTTCCATTCCTCCTCTTCCCTAAGCCGGAATCCTATCTCTTTTTAACCCTTCAACCAACTTCTGCATTCAAAAGCGGGTGCAAATGTATGAAATGATTTTGTACTCGACAAATATTTTCTCGTTTATTTTGCAAATATTTCTAAGTATCTGCATTATGCTCTGTAAATGAGCCGTTTGCCAAAAAAGAAGAAAAGAACTTTTACCTTCTCGCCTTCGCGAGTTTCAGTGGACTGCGTCCACCGATGCCCGGAGAAGCCAGCGAAAGGGCTAAGCCCTACTTCGCCAAGGCTTCGTAGGGCGAAGGTGGAGAATAAGGGAGTCGAACCCTTGACCCCCTGCGTGCAAGGCAGGTGCTCTGGCCAACTGAGCTAATTCCCCCTTTGTCCGCCGAAGCTTCAGCGAAGGCGGATCATCCGTCTTTACTGTATTTTGCTTCTTTGGACGAGGCCTCCTTCGCCAAGGCTTCGGAGGCCGCGGTAGTCCCGCCCGGAGTTGAACCGGGGACCTCTACATTATCAGTGTAGCGCTCTAACCAACTGAGCTACGGGACTAAATCAGGTTCCGGGTTCCAAGTTCCGGGTTACAGGTTTTGTCTTTGGCGAACTCGGCTTCGCCTCGGTTCAGGTTCCTCCTAAACCACAAACCCTGAACTTTGAACTTTGAACTTTAAACTGCTAACTCAAAGAACTCTGTTTTGTTTTAAACTTTAGCGGGTGCAAAGATATAAATTGATTTTTTCCTTACAAGAAAGAAATGAAAAAAAATGCGAATAGCGCTTTCAGTACACTTGAGATCAGCCGCTACAAATTATTTATATCAACCTTCACCTTCAGCATCTGTTCGTGATACACCGTGCTTTCAAGAAAATGAAGCGACCACGTAAGCTCCATATCCAGCATCCGGCTCCTGAAAAACTTCAAATAGATATCCGTCCTGTTATAATTCCCTGACCGGTATGCCGGATCTCCCCAGTAAAGGTCATTGCCATGATCGCCATAGAAATGCATCAGCCTGTCGCCATGATAATAAGTATTGAACAACCCTATCCCCCTGAACTCGGCCCTGGCCTCCAATAGCATCCCATGCAGTTTTATCCAGCCCGTGTTATCGGCCCGGGCTCTTTCAAGCGCGGCAACCCAGCCTGCACTAATATCGAGCCTGTCGAGAAAGGTCCTGCCCGATAAATCCATGCCCATGGATGTCCGGAAAAGCATATTATCATGAAGAGCCTCTTCAATCACAGGATCCTTCTTTGAGGCAAAATGAAACATGTAGCCGGAATGACTTAAATAGAAGACATTCTCCTTGTACTTTGCACTAATTCCCGCAAAAAAAGCTTCATTGACTTCAGCAGACTGCCTGCCGGTCCAGTCGAGCCAGAGATCAACCTGACCCCACTCCCTGGTGAACTCTGCACATACCCCTTCAACATTGGGCCTGTAATAATATAATGAATCCTGGAAAAAAAGTCGTGTGTATCTTGCCGCAATCCTGTCCCTGGGGAATGCACCCATAATAAAGTTTAATGATTCCCCGGAGAATTCATAGTAAGCCAGAGGATAAAAATTCTCTATTGCCGTCCGGCTTCCGAATTCATGCATCAGATTCATCCCGATGCTGATCCTGTGCACAGTATCCCACCTCAATCCGGCTTCAGGCGATACCATCACCCCTGCCATTGTCTGCGGCACCTTCACGCCCGAGCCGCCGAACTCAATATTATCAAAAAAGGAAAACAGCCCCACATTCCAGGTTTTCTCCTGTGAGAAACCCTCTGTCATGATCAGCAAAAATGAAATTAACAGAAATGGCCATTTTTTCATATATTGCCGTAATTTCCTTATTTTCGCAATAATATCGATGCAATGTCAAATATAGTCATAATACCGACATACAGGGAAAGTGAGAATATTGAAGCTCTCGTCAGGGCTATATCATCACTGACCATCCCATTCGATATTCTGATTGTAGATGACAACTCGCCCGACAATACGGCAGGAATTGTGAAGGATCTTCAGGGCACTTTCAAAAACCTCCACCTGATAGAGCGGTCCGGAAAGCTCGGGCTCGGCACTGCATATATTGCAGGATTTAAATGGGCTCTCCAGAAACAATATGACTTCATCTTCGAGATGGATGCTGATTTTTCCCATGATCCTGACGACCTTGTCAGGCTTTACAATCCATGCAGAAACGGCGACGCCGATGTTGCGATCGGTTCACGCTACATAAGCGGGGTCAATGTAATAAACTGGCCCCTCTCAAGGGTTCTTCTCTCCTACTTTGCATCCATATATGTAAGGATCATTACCGGTATGAAGATCATGGATACCACTGCGGGCTTCAAGTGCTATAAAAGGGAAGTAATTGAAAATATCAGACCCGCTCACATCAGGGCAGTAGGATACGCATTTCAGATCGAAATGAAATTCACTGCCTGGAAGCTTGGCTATAAGATCGTCGAGGTGCCGATAATTTTCACCGACAGGAAACTCGGTTCATCAAAGATGTCAGGAGGGGTTTTTGGCGAAGCCCTCTGGGGAGTTTTACGGATGAAGTACAGGAGCTGGTTTATAAAGTACAGGCGCAATGGCAATGGGAAATGAGGGCAAGAGGGCGAGAGGGCGAGAGGGCGGGAAAGACGGGATATTAATAAAGAATGCCACAATAGCTAATGAAGGAAATTCCTTCAGGGGTGATCTGCTTATAAAGGATGAGATCATTTCGGCAATAGGATCTCCGGGACAGATAAACGCACCGGGCGGATCGCTAATCATTGATGCAACAGGATTATTACTTATCCCGGGGGTGATAGATGAGCATGTCCATTTCAGGGAACCTGGGCTTACCCACAAGGCAGATATACTGAGTGAGAGCAGGGTCGCAGCGGCCGGAGGCATTACTTCATTCATGGATATGCCAAACACCATACCGCAAACCATCACTTTTGAATCCCTGAATGAAAAATACCGCACCGGAGCACAAAACTCCCTGATAAATTACTCATTCTTCATCGGAGCCACAAACAATAACCTGCATGAGATCATGAAGGCTGACCCGGCTGAGGTTTGCGGCATTAAATTATTTATGGGAGCATCCACCGGAAATATGCTGGTTAATGATGAAAATGCACTCCGGGAACTCTTCAGGAATGCCAGGATGCTGATAACTGCCCATTGCGAGGACGAAACGCTAATCAGGAAGAACTCTGAGAGTTACAGGAAGAAGTATGGCGAGGATGTCCCGGTGAAAATGCATCCGCTGATCAGGAGCCGGGAAGCCTGCTATCTTTCATCGTCACGCGCAATCAAGCTTGCCCGGGAGTATGATGCACGGCTTCATATCCTTCACCTTTCAACAGCCGACGAGATGAAACTTTTCAGCAATGAGTTTCCGCTTGAGGAAAAGAGGATAACAGCAGAAGTATGCGTACACCATCTATGGTACCACGATTCTTACTATGATGAACTGGGAACAAAGATCAAATGGAACCCGGCGATAAAAACCATATACGACCGGGACTCTCTTATTGATGCAGTGAATAACAACTTAATAGATATTGTTGCCACCGATCATGCCCCGCATACCAGGGAAGAAAAAGCGAACAGCTATTTCAAGGCTCCCTCAGGAGGTCCGCTTGTTCAGCATTCACTTGTGGCGATGCTTGAACTATGGCACCGGAAAAAATTCAGCATCGAAAAAATTGTTGAGAAGATGTGCCATAATCCTGCGATCCTTTTCAATATCAGGGAGCGGGGCTTTATAAGGGAAAATTACAAAGCTGATCTGTGCCTGGTAAACCCGGATGATCCATGGGAGGTTTCGCAGGAGAACATTTTATATAAGTGCGGCTGGTCGCCTTTCGAGGGAACAACATTCCGTTCAAAAGTGGTTATGACATTCGTCAACGGTACTCCTGTATATAATAAAGGTGTATTCAATGAGGAGTACCGGGGTCAGAGACTGCTGTTCGACAGATAATCTGATGGTACTGGCGGGGATTGCTTCGTCGCTGCGCTCCTCGCAATGACTGTATCCTTATTAAATTCAGTCTACACATATGAACAAATTCCATTAGTATTCAGTCATTGCGAGTCCCGCATCAGCGGGACGAAGCAATCCCCGCCCTCACCACGAACCGTACCGTACTCCTTGTCCTTTGTTCCAGCAGGATCTCACGACCTGAGGTGATTCGTGCTACCGCCTCCGGGGTATAATGCCTGATGGTAAGCAATTCCACATCCTCGTTATAGACAGCCGAGAACTCATCTTTCAGGCTGATTAACATTGAATCGAGTTTCGGCTTCTCATCGTCGACACACACGTCGATGCTTACTGCACTCGCCTCTACAAGATTGACCTTAATACCATGATCTGTAAAAATATGGAATATCCAGCTCAGGTTATCGCCCATCACAAAAGAGAAATCGCGTGGAAGGAATGATATGAGTATCTGGTTCTCTTTCCTTATAAAGACAGGCACTATTTTTTTCAGTGCCGGATTCGCTGTAACAAGTGTACCGGGCTCATCAGGAGAAATGAAAGATTTCACCCAAAGCGGGATATTCTTGTTATGCAGCGGCTTGATCGTTTTCGGATGTATTACTTTTGCCCCTGAGAATGTCATTTCAACCGCTTCCCTGTACGACATTTCCTCAAGCCGCTCAGGCTCGCTGAGCCATTTTGGATCTGCATTAAGAAGCCCCGGGACATCCTTCCAGACAGTAACACTTTCAGCATCAAGCATATTTCCGAGGATCGCAGCAGTATAATCCGAGCCTTCCCTGCCAAGTGTAGTAGTATTCCATGACTGGGTTCCCCCGATAAATCCCTGTGTTACAAAAACATTGCATCTGCTAAAGTTAAATGCCTCCCTTATACCGGGGAGACTCTCATTCCAGAGGATATTTGCATCCCTGTACCTTTCATCTGTCAGCAGTATCTTGCGGATATCAACCCATTCTGTTTTTATTCCTGTACTCTTAAGATATTCAGCCACAATGGTTGTTGACCAGACCTCACCATATGAAACCACCTGGTCATACTCAAAATCATATTCCCTGTTCTTCGTCTCATTGAGATATCCCTTAAGTGCTGAAAATGATTCAATTAAGTTGCTTCGCACTCTATTGCCCGGCTCAAATAACTCATCCGCGGCAGAGGCATGATAGCTATAGATATTATCGAGTTGTTCCTCGAAGGTGTTATCTCCTTCAAGACCAAGCTTAAGCACTTGTTCAAGCGCATTGGTCGTTTTACCGAATGCTGAAACAACGATAACAAGATCCCCCTTTTCTTCCGATACTATTTTTGCAAGATTTTTTATGCCTGCCGCATCCCTGACGGAGGCGCCGCCAAATTTGAAGACTTTCATAAAATCAGAATTTAGGCTCAAAAGTAAGACATAAGCATTATTTTCTGCTTTTTAACAAAATATTTTTCGTCAAAAAATAATATATACCTATACTGCATTTCTCTTTTGCCTTTGTGTTACTTTGTATTACTTTGTAGTTTACTATCGGGATGAATACATATAACATTACCACGCTCAACGATTTTGTAATTATGAGACAAAAAGACTTCCCGTATGCAAAAGGGGAGTTATCACGTCTTCTTCATCATATCGGGACTGCCGCAAAAATCGTTAACAAGAAGATCAATAAGGCAGGGCTTGTGGATATCACAGGTCGATCGGGAACTGTAAACATCCAGGGGGAGGATCAGCAGAAGCTCGATTTCTTTGCAGACCGAATTTTCACTGATGCTCTCCGTTCAAGCGGTGAGTGCTGCGGAATTGCTACTGAAGAGAACCAGAATGAAATAATATTCACTGAAAAGCTTGCCAGGAAAGGCAAATATATTGTCTGCATGGATCCTCTCGACGGATCATCAAATATTGATTTCAACGTCTCGGTAGGATCAATATTTTCGATCTATCGCAGGCTCACATCACGCGGCGAGAAGGTAACCAATGAGGATTTTCTCCAGGGAGGGAATAATCAGGTTGCTGCAGGTTATGTCATTTACGGCTCTTCAACAATGCTTGTCTATACGACAGGAAATGGCGTAAATGGTTTCACACTTGATCCTTCGATCGGTGAATTCTGCCTGTCACATTCTGATATTACAACACCTGCTGATGGAAGGATATATTCGATAAATGAAGGCAACTATATTTATTTTCCTGAAGGGATAAAGAAATACATCAAGTATTGTCAGGAAAAGGATGAATCGTCAGGCAGGCCATTTACTTCGAGATATATAGGATCTCTGGTCTCTGATTTTCACAGGAACCTGCTTATGGGTGGCGTTTTCCTTTATCCTCAGAATGCAAATGTCCCGGAAGGTAAGCTGAGGCTGGTATATGAATGCAACCCGGTTGCATTCATTGCTGAACAGGCAGGTGGAGCAGCATCAGACGGGCAGGTAAGAATTCTCAACAAAACTCCGGATTCACTTCACCAACGTTCACCTTTTTATGCAGGATCGATGAATATGGTTAACAGAATTGAGGAGTTTTTAAGTCATTCATAACGCAATGCTTCGACAGGATTTCTCATCGCCGCCCTCCAGCTCTGCCAGCTGACAGTGATCAGGGCAATTGATATCGCGAGAACCCCTGCCAGTACAAAGATCCACCAGCTGAGCCCTATCCTGTATGCATAATTCTCCAGCCATCTGTCCATAACAAACCAGGCGACAGGTACCGCGATCAGAAATGCGATCCCTACCCATTTCACAAAGTCCTTATTCAGCAATATCACTGCCTGCAGAATCCCGGCACCGTTTATCTTTCGTATTCCGATCTCTTTTGTACGGCGGGTTATTGCATAGGCTGATAATCCTGATAATCCGAGGCAGGCTATAATTATGGCAAGTATGGAGCTTACAAGGAATAATCCGCTGAAACGCCTGTCTTCACTGTACTGTTCATTGTAAAGATCTTCGAGAAATTCGTAGTTAAAGGGATTCCCGGGATAGTGAGAGATCCATGTTCGTTCCAGTTCCGGTAAGAGCCGGTCTATGCCTGCCATATTAACCTTAACAGTGTACCAGGCATTAGCCGGCTGGCTGAAGAATGCTATTGGTTCCGGCAATTCCTTAAGTGACTGCTGATTGAAATCCTTTATTATGGCTTTTATTTTTACTTCCTGCCTGCCTCCCCGGAGAATCTTCCCGACAGTACTGACTGCATCTTCAAAACCATAATAGGAAAGTGCAGATTCATTTAATATTACTTTATTTGTTTCCTCCTTAACAGACAGATTGAAATTCTCCCCGGCAACCATGGTTATTCCATAAGTGTCAAAGAACTCATTATCAATATAATAAACATCTATTCTCTTTTCAGTATTACGTCCCTCAACAGGGATCCCGAAAACGCGTGAGTTTTTGACTTCCGTACCGGGAACATTCGATGACGCTGTAATATTGATAACTCCTGACAGGCTCGATATTTCATTTTTAAATGATTCCAGGGTGTTCATATACGATTCATAAGTTTCAGCCCTGATAATTCTCGGACCATCAAGGATCACTAATCCGTCCATATCAAATCCGGTATCGTGATTGCTGATAAAATGTACCTGACGGAAAATGATTAAAGTGCCGATGATCAATACTATGGATATGGCGAATTGAAAAACCACAAGAGAATGCTTGAGCGTGCTTATCCATCCGGCCCCGGTTGGATTTTTACCTTTAAGAACGAGTCCAGGAGCAAAGCGCGAGATGTAAATCGCAGGCAGCAGCCCGGTAAATAATGATCCTGATACCAGCAAGATAAAGAACAGGATCAATACCCCCGCGAAATTAATCTGAAGGGGGCTCTCCATGGCCTGGCTGAAAAAGGGAAGTGCCAGAATAACAACAGTAATGCTGACTATCAGTGCAAGCAGGTTTAACAATGCTGATTCTGTCAGGAACTGGATTACAAGGTCATATTTTGTTGCTCCTGTCACTTTCCTGATCCCTACTTCGTGAGCTTTCTCAATTGAACGGGAAGTTGCCAGGTTGATGTAATTTATAAATGCTATCAGAAGTACAAGAAATGCCACAATGCCGAGCGAAATCACGCTGCGGTAATTCCCATTCACTTCCAGCTCGTTGCTTATTGAGGAATGTAAATGAATATCTGTAAGTTTTACAAGCTTATATTCCAGCAGAAAAAAAGCATCCTGCATGAATTTCCCGATAAAGGTTTCAGGTATCTGCGGCAGCTTTGCTTCCAATTCCTTTGGATCAGCTCCGGGCTTCAGCAGGACATAAGTGTATACTCTTTCGCTTACCCAGCTGTTATCCCAGGATGCTGAGCTCCTTATAAGATTTTCATAAGATAACAGGATATCAAACCTGAAATGGGAATTTCCGGGTATGGATTTAACAATGCCTGTCACTTCAAAATCACTGCCGCCATCCAGGGTTATCACTTTCCCGATCGGATTTTCATTTCCGAAATACTTCCGTGCAGTTTCTTCGGTAATAACTGCATGATTTATTGCAAGCATATCCGAATCCTGCCTGCCTTCTGTAAAGGGAAATGAAAAGAGGTTAAAAAATGATGATTGTGCAAACAGGATATTCTTTTCCTTAAAGGTCTTGTCGCCGTATTTTACAAGGCTTTCCGTCCGGTAAAACCTTGTATAATCCGCGACTTCAGGGAAAATGTTTTTCATCTCCTTCCCTATTGCCGAAGACCCTGATGCAGAATGCTTTTCAAGGATACCTTCTTCATACAGAAGATAGTCAACCCTGTAAATGTCCCGGGCATTTTCATGGAATTTATCATACGATGTTTCCGCCCTGATCCATAGAGTTATGAGAATAAAGGATGTGATACCGATGGTTAATCCAAGAAGGTTTATTATTAAATACCACCTGTTTGATCTGAAGTTTCTAAGTGTCAGGGCAAGGTAATTTCTTATCATTTGAATTATTTAAGACATAAATGTAAGAAATTGTTTCTTGCCCGGGGGAATGAGAAATACTTTGTTTCAGCACTACTTAGTTATTCATACCGGAACGCCTCAATCCCGATACGCTTCGCTATCGAGGATTTCGTCACTCATACCTGAGTGCCTCAACCGGATTTCTTGTTGCTGCCCTCCAACTTTGCCAGCTCACAGTAAGCAGAGCGATCCCGAAAGCAAGTAAAACGGCCAGACCAAAGATCCACCATCTCAGTTCTGTCCGGTATGCAAAAGTCTGCAGCCATTTGTTTATTGCATACCAGGCGATGGGTATGGCACCCAGACAGGCAATTGATACCAGAATAAAAAAGTTCTTGTTAAGCATTATAAGGATCTCATATACCCTGGCTCCGTTAATCTTGCGTATACCGATCTCCTTTGTCCGGGATACAGATACCAGCATGACAAGTCCGAAGAGCGAAAGGGCAGTAATGATAACTGCCATCAGACAGAACAGGATGAAGCACCTGAATAGCTGGATATGAGATTTATACTGTGTATTAAAATATTCATCAAGAAAGAAATATTCAAAATACTGATCTTTGAAGTATGTCTGGAATTCGCTTTTTACCTTACTCACAACCTCCTCCATGTTTGCACTCCGGATTCTGATGAAAATAAAATATCCCCCCTGGTCACAATTAAAAATCGTAGGTTTTATTACCTGGTCCAGTGAGTTTTGAAAATACCCGTCGATCACACCGACAATTTCTCCGAGTTCATTTTTATTGTCTGAATCCAGATCAATCATCGTTTTGCCGATAACATTTTTATAATCATCCTCCCCTAAGGCCAAAGCTGCTTCCTTGTTCAGAATAACATGCCGCGGACCTCCCAGCCAATTGGTTTCATCGGGGAAAAAATATCTGCCGGCAAGAAGCCTGACATCAAAAAAGTTGAAAAAGTTCGCGGCCACATCAGACTGAAAAAACTGGTAACCCATATTTTCCCTGCCTTTCAGGGAGATGCCTCCTTTCACCCAGGTGTTCTTCTCCCCGGGTGCAATTGTTGAAAAAGTGATCTCCGAAACTTCCGGAAAAGTAAGAAGCGCTTCCTGAAATGACACCTGCGACGTATTGAATTCCCTGGCAACAGGCCGCTTAACCACGAGTGTCTGATCGATATTCATGGTAAAAGCATCTTTCTGCATATACCTTATTTGCTTGAGAGCACCTATTGTTCCTGCAATGAGAATAATAGCAATAGTAAATTGCCCGATGGTATAAATTTTCCTGGTGAATTTCCTGCTGCTGATCTGTACATCCTTCCTTATAAAAGAAATCGGTGCCAAGCCATAAATTCTTATCCCCAATGCCAAACCCGTCAGGACACTTAGAAAAACTAGTATAATCACAGGTGCCAGCCATGTACGAACCTGAAACAATGAACCCACAGCAAAATCAAGGTTAAGAAAATTCTTAAAGAAAGGCAATAACAGATCCAGTAATATTATTGCCAGGACCAGACTTAATATTCCAGTCAACAGAGACTCTATAATAAATTCTGATATTATATTTCTGCCTGATGCCCCGTTAACTATCCGGACGCCAATCCCATTGATCCTGCTTCCTGTTATTGATGAGTAGAGGTTAAAGTAATTGAGTCCAGCGCTGACAAGAATTAATATGGCAATGACCAGCAGGATTGATACATATTTACTGTTCCCGTTCGGTCCATGTTCGAACCTGTAATTTGAATGCAGATGGATGTCTGTTATTGGCTGAAGATGAAATTCAATCGGATAGGTTAATTCAACCTTCATTTCCTTTAGATATTCCTTTGCAATGGCGGTGATCTCATTTCCGACAGCAACCGGATCGGCCCCATTACGGAGAAGAAAATAAGTGTTCGTATTATTACAGGTATAGCAGTAGTTCCTGTCTGTAAGTGTAGCCAGCGAGATGACAATATCAAATTTTAGGTGTGAATTGGGACTGACATCTTTAACAACTCCCTGGATAGTTACAGGCTTCCTTCCGGGATTTACTCCAAATATTGTTTTCCCTATCGGATTCTCGTTGCCGAAATACTTTCTGGCTGTGGATTCTGTAATTAAAGCAACATTCGGGTTTCGAAGGAATTCACCCTTATTACCCGATATCACAGGATAAGAAAAAATATCAAAGAATGAACTGTCGGCAAAAAGGGTCCTTTCTTCCTTATATATCTGTTCTTCTGCTTCAACGAACTGAGTCAAAGTCTTGCAACGGCAGAAATTCTCGATAGCCGGAATTTTCTCATAAGCAAGTTGTCCAACAGCATAGTTGTTCCCGACGCTTTTATCCAGTCCGGTCTGGTAATATCTGTAGAAGACTAATCTCTGGATCCGGTCCGCATTAATAAAATACTTATCATAGCTTTTTTCAAAGCCGATGTACTGCCAGATCAATAATACAGCCATCATCCCGATGGCAAGCCCAAGAATATTTATTAAGCTTATACCCTTGTTTTTCAGTATGTTTCTGAATGCCAGCTTGATGTTTTTCAGTATCATGTTTTGCAATGAGTTTTAATTACACCCGTCATTGCGAGGAGCATGTGACGAAGCAATCTCCCCGGGCATATTGAATTATACATTATCTTGCCTATTCATATCTCAGCGCCTGGACAGGATTCCTTGTCGCTGCCCGCCAGCTTTGCCAGCTCACAGTAAGCAATGATATTGTTACAACAATCATCCCTGAAAGAGCAAATATCCACCATTTCATTTCTGCTTTGTAAGCATAGCTCTCAAGCCATTTGTACATAGCATACCAGGCAGTGGGGGCAGCTATTATAAAGGCTATCATTGTCCATCTCAAAAAGTCAGAGTTTATCATAGTCAGTATTTCAAATACATTTGCACCATTTATTTTACGAATACCTATTTCTTTTGTACGGGAACGTGTTTTTTGATATGAGATAGCAAAAAGTCCCATCATCGACAGGAAGAGACTTATAATCGAACAGGATCCTATTAACCTTTTAAAATTAGTGTTCTTCCTATGGAACCATTCATATCGGTCGCCTACAGATTCTATGTTTACCGGATAATCAGGGATCATCTTCTGCCAGATCATGGTTATGGCTTCTTTGGCTTCACGGGTTTGGCCATCCGAAGCTTTCACCAGCAGATGTCCGCCCCTGGTACTAAATGAAATGAATGCTGGTTCAACTATTGTTTTTAAATCTGAATAATTAAAGTCTTTGACAATGCCGGTCACTATCATATCTTCCATCCCGGGTATTCCCCTTCCAATTAAATCCTGGTCCGGAAATAGTTTTACAAATGCCTGGTTTATCAGACATTTATTATCGTTAGCAGAAAGGGTTTGAGAGAAATTCGCTCCTGTAACAAGTTCTATTCCAAGAACATCAAGAAAATTTTCGTCACCGCTGAAACCGGCCGGGGAATATTGCTTTTCCACTCCATATTCCTGGTATTTCAAAGCGACCAGAAAATGCTCGAGAACAGGTGAAGCTGTGGTTACAGAAACATTACTTACAGAATTGCTTTTCAATAATTCTTCTTTCAATATTCCGGCTTTGTCTTTATACGGCACCGGGATTTTTATTTCAATTACCTGTTTATCGAGACCAATAGGCTTATTGGTAATATAGTTTATCTGCTTAATAATAACCAATGAGCAGATTATGAGTGCAATTGAACCGGCTAACTGAAAAATATTAAAGAAAGGGATCTGGATGCTCCTGACCGTTTGATTCTGATCTGTTTTCAGAAAATTTAAATCAAGATTCGAACGGATCAGATAGAAAGAAAAGATTAATGTCACAAGCAATATTAAAACCAGGATTCCGGTCAGGATTGCTATTTGTTCGGGTTGCCAGATAAATGTCTTTGTTATTTTGCTGTCTGTCAGAGTGTTGAAGAATGGTAATGCATCAGTCATTAAGAACAGCCCCATGAAAAAAGATAACGCTATAATGATTGAATTCTCCAGCATAAAACGGGCAATCAGATCCGGGATAGTGCTGCCATTGATTCGTCGTAAATAATACTCTTTAACCTTTCCCTGAAACTTATTTGTAAGGACCCCCAGATAATTAAAGGTGGCGATTCCTGCTATCATCAGTCCTATTATCAGTGCAATCCACAGATCTCTCTTATCACGGCTGATTTCAATAACTAATCCGCGGGTTGTATCAAAATATGCCTTTTGAAGAGGTTCCAGATAATATGTACCAGGCGTTCCTGTATGAATAGCGGGGATAGACTCTTTTCTTTCTGAAAAGAGTTTTTCCATTTCTTTCGTGTTGGTGTTTCTGGTCAGCCTCAAATAACAGCGGCTGTCAGCTTCACCGATCAGGCGAACAATATCAAAGCTTATCTGGGTGTTATCGACAGGTTTCTCAAAAATCCCGGTTACTATCATCTGTTCCTCTTTATCACGATTTACCAGAGTAATAACCTTTCCCTCAGGATTCTCATCTCCAAAATATTTCTTAGCTAAATCGGATGATATTACCAGGTTATTCGCCGATTCCAGGACTGTTGCCGGATTATCAGAAATAAGTTTATATGAGAAAAAAGTGAAAAAGTTTTCTGAAGCCCTTATCATAGATGGTTGATCAGAATAATCTTCATTATTGACAATTATCTTCAGAGAGCCTGAATTGTTTATACGGCAAAAGTCTTCTACCCCGGCAAAATTATTTTTCATATACTCAGCAGATCCGAACTTACAATGATACATCTTCTTACCAGGGAACCATGGATCGTCACATTTCAATGCATATATCTGGTCCCTTTTTTCATGGAAACCATCAGTTCGCAATTCCCTGCTGATGAATAAAAAGATAAGATTGATACAGGCAATGCCAATAGCAATACTGATAATAATTACCAGGGTATTTAACCGGTCCCTGAGAAGACTTCTCAAAATTTGTTTTATGTTCATTTATATTTCTTAGTGTTCAAAGTTGACTACTCATATCTCAGCGCCTCCATCCCGATACGCTTCGCTATCGAGGATTTCGTCACTCATATCTGAGTGCCTCAACCGGATTTCTTGTTGCGGCTCTCCAGCTCTGCCAGCTTACAGTCAGAACCGCAATTCCTAAGGCAATCATTCCGGCGAGTGCAAATATCCACCAGCTGAGTTCTGTTTTGTATGCAAAACTTTGAAGCCATTTATGCATGGCATACCAGGCAATCGGAGATGCAATGACAAAGGCTATCCCGACCCACTTGATAAAATCACTATTTAACATTATTATTATCTCTGAAATTCCGGCTCCGTTTACTTTACGTATTCCGATCTCTTTTATCCGTCGATGGCTTGCAAATAATGCGATTGCTAAGATTCCCAGGCAGCAAATTACTATCGCACAACCTGCAAAGAGAGAAAAGGTATGCCTGAACTCAAGTTCCGATTGATACATTTTCTCAATTGCCTGGTCTATGAAGTTAACCTCAACGGGGAAAGAAGGTGAGAGTTCCGAGGCCGATGACTTAATATCTAACCTCAGACTATTTAGGGATTTAAAGCTGGCAGTCTGAAGGTTAGCGAGACAATAAGATGCATATGGCTCATTTCTTATTACAAGAGGTGTTATGGGTTTATTGACCGGTTTGAAATTAAAATCTTTTATTACACCAATAATCTCGTATTCCCTGTTGTTCATGCTGAACTTAACACCGAGAGGATTACCAAGGTTGTGTTCATGAAGAAATGATTCATTAACTACAACTTTTTGTTTATCTGTTGAGAGAGTGTCAGAATAACACCGGCCTTTAACCACTTCTAATCCCATTATCCTGAAAAAGGCTGCGTCGGCATTCAGTAAGTCAAAATTCAGTTCCTTTTTTTCTCCCATCAGGTCCAATTGTACTGTCCTGTATTGCATATCTTTTCCAGGGTAAAACTGTGAGAAAGAAACTTCTTTGATGGCAGGCTTTTCGAGAAGGAGATTTCTCAATACGTCCCGTTTCTGTTCCAGCTGGGGGGTTATTTTTATTGAAATGATATTTTTCTGGTTGAAACCCAGATTGGAGCTGCCGAATCTGACCTGCTTTTGTACAAGCACTGTAAAAGCAATTAAAATAATAGCAATTGTAAATTGCATTGTTACCAGAGCACCACTGAATGAGAAACCGGATTTATCTGGATTCAAAGTGTTCTTCAGATTATCTATCGCTTTAGATGAGGAAATCTTTAATGCAGGTATTATGCTGAAAATAAGACTAAGAACAAGTATGCCGGCTAATGAAGTAATTATAAATCCGGGAGAAGTAGTCAATCCCGGACTATAGTGTATTCCTGTATAATTCCTGATTGCGGAGTTGATTATATTCACAAGGTCGGCTGCAATCAGCAGGGCTGCCAGAAAAAAGATAAATGCCTCCGTAAGAACATTCAGCAATATTGCTGACCGGCTGACTCCTATGATCTTCAAAACCCCGGTTTGTCTGATTCTTGCTAGCCATTGAGATGATGAGATATTGAAAAAGTTGACCAATGCAATAATAAGTACAAGGAGAGCTACCATTAACAGGATCAGAACTTTATTCTTATCACCTGTCACTAAAAAGTCATTCCCTACAAAAGCAAATTTTGAAAAATATACTTTTTTCAAAGGAACCAGACTGGCGTCCTTATACTCTTCCTGATAATCTTCAGGGATAACATTCAAAATGGTTTTTTTTGCGTCAACCGGATTAACCCCGTTATTCAGAAGAATAAATGTCTGGAAATCACACCATCCCCATTGAGTAAATTCTCCGTCCTCGCCCTGAATAATTTTTTCGGTGGCCATTGAAGATACTGCACTTATTGACAGACAGGAATTTGTTTTGGGATCTTCAATAATTGCACATACTGTTAGTTCTCTGCTATTGTTTATTCTAATTATTTCCCCCACTGATTTTACACTGCCGAAAAGCTGCTCTGACAATTTTTTCGTAATAACCACAGTCATTGGTTCTTTAAGCGCCGATTGGGGATCTCCTTCAATAAAACGGTAGCTGAAAAACTTAAAAAACCCTTCATCTGCAAATAACAGGTGAGAAGTTATAGGATCCCCGTTTTTAGTCTGAAATACAGGTGGTTCCCAGGTTCCTGTAATCCGGATTACAGATTCTACACCAGGTACCTTCATGTCGACGGTTTCTTTCAGAATTCCTGGAGTATATATCCTGTCTGCCGATGGAAGGTACAAATAGACCCGGTGGCCATTCTTATGGTTTCTGTCAGTGGTAAGTTCACTGTAACAATAAACAGAAAGAATTATTACCAAAGTAAAACTAACCGCGAGGCCCAGCAGGTTTATCAGATTTGTTGCCGGTCTGCGGATAAAATTGCGGATTATTGTTTTAAATATGTACTTCATACCTTCATAAAATTAATTCATCAGAATCATTTTAACGTAATTATTCATACCTCAATGCCTCTATCGGATTCCTCGTTGCTGCCCTCCAGCTTTGCCAGCTGACTGCAGATAAAGCAATGCTGTATGCTTTATTTCGCCACAAAAAGCGCCATCCGGTGATGAGATAGTTTTTAAGCATGTTTTCTGTACTTCATAATATCTAATAAGGTAATATCACTATAATTATGCCGGAATCACATATATCTGATTTACAATACTATAACAATTTTATTCCTATTATTACGTATAATTATTTTACGCTTTTATGTAAATTATTTTTACATTATCTTGATTTTTATATTTATATAACCTATCTTAACCACGGAGAATAATACCCCCCATCCCCCCTAAAGGGGGGCTATAAACCCATTCTATTTTGATTATGGGTTTTAACCCCCCTTTAGGGGGGCAGGGGGGTAAGATCTCCTCCAGGGGGCAAGCCGCAAGTACACGGGACCTGGTTGTATTTTTTAGAAATTATGGCTACACAGAAAGGAAATATATTAATTGTTGATGATAATAAAAGCATCCTCAGTGCTCTGGAGATCCTTCTGGCTCCAAAATTCGGGATAGTCACGGCCATTCCCAATCCAAACCAGATAATGCCTGAACTGAGAAAGCAGGAGTATAACCTTGTCATCCTGGATATGAATTTCGTTGCCGGCACCAATACGGGTAATGAGGGAATTTACTGGCTCGGAAAGATCAGGGAGGCTAATCCTGAAATCTCAGTTGTCATGATCACTGCCTATGGCGATGTTGATACTGCTGTAAGAGCCCTGAAAGCAGGCGCTTCGGATTTTGTCCTCAAGCCGTTTGATAATGAGAAGCTTCTTGCCACTCTCAAACTGGCCATCCAGCTTAATCTATCGAAAAAAGAGGTCAGGCAGCTGAAGGAAAGGGAATCGGAACTTAAGAAAGAAATAAACCGGGAACAACGCTGTATCATCGGATCATCTCCACAGATCACCAATATTCTGAACCTGGCGAGAAAGGTTGCAAAAACTGATGCAAATGTCCTGATCACGGGTGAAAACGGCACCGGGAAAGAGCTTATCGCCCAGGAGATTCACAGGCTTTCAGGCCGGTCAAAAGAAATAATGGTAAGCGTTGATATGGGTGCCATAACAGAATCACTTTTTGAAAGCGAACTGTTTGGGCATGTCAAAGGCGCCTTCACTGATGCCAGGGAAAACCGCCAGGGTAAATTTGAAATCGCCCATAACGGGACCCTTTTCCTGGATGAGATTGGCAACCTGTCATTCCATCTGCAGGCAAAACTACTTGCGGCAATAGAAAACAGGCAGATCTCCAGGATCGGATCGAACGAACTCATCCCCGTGAATATAAGGCTCATCTTCGCAACCAACAAGGACCTGGAAAGCATGGTCAGAGAGGGACTCTTCAGGGAAGACCTTCTGTACCGGATAAATACAATCCACATGGAAATGCCGCCGCTCAGAGAAAGGGGAAACGATATAATTACTCTTGCCGAGTTCTTCCTGGGGAGGTTCTCGAAGAAGTATAACAAACCTGTGATAAAGATCAACCACCAGGCACTTGACAAGCTGATGAGCTATTCG
>Ga0209287_10000726_pt1 | contig 18424 bp, 32 predicted proteins | sample PPLLak3cmMay2015_2_FD_187255 | JGI IMG/M metagenome (GOLD analysis project Ga0209287, IMG submission 187255) | Freshwater sediment microbial communities from Prairie Pothole Lake near Jamestown, North Dakota, USA - PPLs Lake P8 Core (1) Depth... | ecosystem: Environmental > Aquatic > Freshwater... | reverse complement strand
TCATTATATCCAAACCAGCAGCATACATTTTACTATTAAACAAAACACCCATAGGCGCAAAAACCGCAGAAATCAAAACTACTATAACAGCACTTATAATAAAAACTAAGTAAAGCGCTACAACACCACGTTTATTATTAAATAATTTATTCATTTTTTCGCCTTCTTGGGTTTCTTTTTAGATTTAGATTGTTTATTCCTGTATGCTTGTAACGAAGTAGTTTAATATGTTTACCTATTGGTTCTATCTTACGATTAAACATAAGATTATCTAACAGGTTACTACTAGCTGCTAATTCATTAATATAAACCTTACGTTTACCACCATAACTATTACCACCCCCGAATAAATCACCAAAACTTAAAGGCATAGGGGGGGGTATACGCCCTACAGGTACTGTAGTAGGTATATTGATTGTAGTAAAAGGATTAACTGGTACGGTAGTCATAGGATTAATAGGTATGGTGGTCATAGGATTAGTAGGTACGTTACTAGTGGGCGTTGTAGGTACATTAGTAAAAGGATTAACTGGGATATTATTATTGGGGGTAGTAGGTATTGACGTAAAAGGATTACTAGGTATATTAGCATTAGGTAATAACGTAGGCACTCTATAACTAGGCTGGTTAGTAACCGTACTTACTGGCACTAAAGGGTTTACATTAGATCCAACAAAAACAGACGATGGGGTACTACCACCCCTACTAGATGACCTACTAGATACTCCTAAAGGATTCTGTGTAATAGTATTGCTAGGCATATTAAAAGAAAAAGGCGGTACAGAAGGCGTACCTACTCTACTAGAAGTACTACCAAAAGATGTAGCCTTTTGAGTAGCAGGGGTATTAACAGGGGTACTTAAACCCGAAGGAGAAAAAGCATAAACCTTACCAGGACTTTCTATAACTGGCTTTTTACCAGTTCCAAACCCGATAACTTTACTAGGATCAGTAGCAGTAAAAATCTGAGGTTTAGGTGCGTTAATATTCCAAAAACGCTTTTGCCCAGCCTCCGCTAAATTTTGTAAGGTATCACCTGGCTGCTCAAAAGGATCACTAATTTTAGCCGCTACCTCTAAAGTCTTACTTATTACTGGTCTATTAACACTAGTAGCAGCTATAGTACCACCTATTAAACCAGCACTAGCACCACCAAAACCACCCATTAAAGCTATTTTAGAAGGCTTTAACGGCTCATATCTTGATCTCTCCTGTACCACCTCACCACCAGCACCCTCTATAACACCTGCAGCCGCTATACTAGTACCAGCCTTTTTAAATAAATTAACACCTATATTTTTAGTAGTAGCTAGTTCACCTTTAGCCGCCGCCGTTTCAAAACTACCAGCTATAAGACCACGCCCAATTTTTTCACTACTACGACTTATACTAAGAAAACCTGCACCTTCTCCAATTTGACCAGCGTATAATTCACCTACAGCAACACTAACACGTTTATCTAAAGCAGCACCAGTATACCCCTGCTGCTCAAACTGAGATTTAACACTCTCTTTAAAACCCTCACGCCCTAAAGCTAATGGTACGCCTGGTATCTGATAGGCTACGCCTTTATACCACGCCTGGTTATACTGTGCCTTACTAGTTTCAGCATAAGCAGTACCCATAGCTTGTTTAAAACCAGGCTCATTAGTAATAGCCCTATCCTCTTTAGTTAAAGCATAAGTACTACCTTCTCTAATACCCGTACTTATAACCTCTGCAGTACCTATACCTATAGCACCCTGTTTAACATACTTATAACCTTTAGTAGGAGAAACCTTATTATAAAGCCCAACGGCCTTTTCAGCAGCAACAGTAACACCACGCTTTACAACACCACCCGCCGCCGTTTCTATCTGTGGTGCGGCTTTAGAAACAAAACTAAAACGGCTTAAAGCACCACCAGGTATAGGTAAAGCCATTAATACATTATCCGTAGTAAAAACGGGGGTTTTTTCATTACTATCAGTTTTACCAGTAGATTGTAATCTATACTCTTTTGCGGCTATTATTCTACTTTCATTATTAACAGGTAAATAACGTGGGCTGGCTGTTTTAAATCCACCCTGCGTACTTACGATATAACCCCCTTCTGGTAATTGTTTTGTTACGCCAGGCATTACGCTAACATTCTGCTGCGGGTTCATTATATTATTCCAGTTCTTCGCACCTTGACTACTAGTCTGCTGTTGTACCGTAACTACATTACTACGTGGCTGGTTTACGTTTTGTTGGAATTTTTGCACGTCGGCAGAAGTAGCACCACTAGACGCTATAGTTTTAGTAGTAGATCCAGTACCACTAACCTTTATTGTCTGTACTGGTGTACCAGCCGGTTGTGGTGTTGGTGTATACTTACTACCTACATATTTACTACTACCTTCTACTTTCTTATCTGTTTCCGTTTTTGGCGACGCTGTAGACGTATTACCACTAGAGTTACTAGAAGATTTTGCTTGAGTAGGATAATATGCCATATTACTTTTAACATAAATAACTTTCTTATAAATACATTATGAAAAGTCGCCTATGCTTTAAGTTTATCCCTCATAGTCTTTTTATTAAAGACTGCTGTTAGCATTAACTCTATCTTCATATTGGCTATTTTAACATTTTTCGCCAGTATATCGGTTTCGTTTAAAGTGGCTATGTATTCGGCTAATTTTGTTTTATATTCGTCGTCTAACATATTAGCAGACCTGCATAGACTTTCTAGGTGTTCTGTCATTATAGTATATTGTAAAAATCCTTCTTTCATATTCTCTTTAGTTAGTAATTGTTGTGCTTTAAGTATTCCAGTATGAATATAAAAATCTGGATTAATTTTAAGATCAGTACCGCCTATTTCGTCTATTTCGTCGTCTATATCATTAGGCGCTTTACTAAAATCTTGATTATTCACGTCGTTATATTTATTCTGGTAGTATGTCATCTTCTTCTCCCACCGTGTCTTTTATTCCTTTCTTTTCTAATTCTGTAAATAATCGTTTACTGAACGTGTCCGCTTCTATTGTTGTTAAATCGTGCATATCTTTAAAGTCTGGTCTTAATTTAAATCCCTTTTTAGTTTGCTTTCCTATTAATTTTATCATTTCATAATTTTTAGTATAGTATTCTAAAATAGTATCTATCTTTTTTGAACCCACGTTTAATTCCATTTCCATATCTTTTATTAGTGTATCAATTTTTCTTTTTATTATATCTGCTTTCGCTTCGTAGTCGTGCTGCTCAAATTCTTTTATTATATCTGTAGGCGGTAAACTTATTTCTAAATATGACGGTATAAATTTCCTCATACGCCCATTAGGATAACGTAAGTAACCAGTTAATAATCTTTTACGTAGTTTTGGTTTTTCTAAATCTCTGTCGTCTTTCCATAAGACATAAATGGTTAGTCTTGCACTCTTTCCATAGCCTAGCGGTCTACTGACTTTACAGTAATAGTTTAATGTATATCTTATATCGCTGCTTATGTCACGTATAAACTGACTTATAATTATTGTCATTAGTCGCTTTACGCTTCGTGCCTGTGCGTTAATATCGCTGATAGCTTGATTTAAGAAGTTATACCATAGTTTGGCTTTTATTATTTCTCTGGCTTCGTGCATTGTTATTATGTTTATTTTCTTTAATCTCTCGTCGAATAGTAAACGCTTTAGTTTTTCGGGGTATTGTATTGGAGTGTATACATTTATGTCATTTATGTAATCTTTTATATCGAAGCCTTGTATCTCTAGTAGTAGCTGTTGTATGCGTAGGGCGGCTATGCTTTTACCTTCTCCGCTATCACCACCAATAAACATTATTACGGGCTTCTTATGTTTAAGTCTACGTAAGAAAGTAGAGGCCAGTATACGTCTAGTTACTATTTCGCTAGTGTCTACTGTGGGATCATAGTCAACTACAAAGTCTGTATTTCTTGAGTACATAGTTATACCATTTTGTTATCAATTCATTAACTCTGTGCGTACTGTGGGGAGATTTAACACCACTTATTAACTTTTCGGTATATAGCGGTATATACTTATTATACCGAAACATTTATATACTACCTCAACCTGACCTTCGGCTATGATAGAAGCCGAAAGTCGAAAGTATGCATTAGGCTTATTTGAAAATAAAAAAACTAGGAGAATATAAAAATGGGATTCGTAAAAGATATTTTTAACATACCAAGCCAGGCCATAGCTACAACAATAAGATTAGCAGCATTAGTATACTATCTTATGCTGGGTTTGTTACTCTGCGGCCTGGTCTGGTATATGATCTACAAAGCAACAGAGGTATTAATATGAAAAAGGATATTAGAATTGATAGGCAGAAGTTATATTTAGAAAATAGTTGTAAGGTTTGTTTGGCAGATCTTAATAAGAAAAATGTTATATGGGTGCGTAATAAGACTGACGATATAAGAACGTGTAAAGATATTTATTGTAGTCAAAAATGTTTAGTACAGGAATATAAACAACAGATAGGTAAAATCTATACCAATGCTATATCGGTGCATAAGAATTTAATAACCCAAAGTGACATAGATAACGAAGCGCAAAGATTAATCGAAAAAATAAATATTGATAAAGAGTTAAACAATGGCGCAGAAAATAAAAGCTAAAAAAGAAGTAACCTTTTTAGATAAGATTAAGAGTATAGGTATTACTCTTTTTGTTATAATAGTTTTAATTGTTTTTTTTGCGTTAATAAAAACGTGTATATTATACGCTTGAATTTGAGAGGGTGTTAATATGAAATCAAAAGATGAAATAGAATATTGCCAGACGTTACAAGAGATAGTAATAGTGTGTATGAATTGTGGCGCACAAAAACCTAGCGGTCAATATACAGGGGTTAAAGATTTTGATAATAAATATACGTATAGTCACGGGTACTGTAGTATGAAATGCGCAGTAGAACAAAACCCCGATATAGCCGATCTATTGAGAGAGGGCGAATAAACATTTAACGGGTGGTATATTATGAAAGAAAAAAAACCATTAAGGCTCAATATGATTTATGATATAAATAGCGAATTTATTAAAAGACTACAGAATATAGTAAGCGTACTATATTATTTATTCGTAATAGCTGTTCTGTTCTGTGGCCTATTCATACTACCATTCCTAACATACACGGCTATAAAAAGTTTAATGTATCTACTAATAGCATTATAAAATAATATATCGTTTCCGATATATCGAAATAGATATAACTAAGTGAAAAGTTACGATGAGAGGGTAAGAAAGATGGGTTGGTGTTTGCTTGATGATTTTGACACGCTTGAAGAAGCACAAGCATTTGTAGAAAAATTAGTTAAAGATGGATGGAATGGTATGACGATGGAAAGGGAAAGGTTGCAAGTTTTTGATGATAAGGACTTTCCGGACTTAGGAAAAAGATACAGCGTAAATTACGATTAAACATAATTAATGATGCTATGCGAAAAGGCTGTTTGAGGTTTAATAAGCTATAAGGTGGAGAAATAAAATGCCGCCCAGCCGTCGCAAGATAGCGTAACTTTGTGATTAAAATGAATAAAAACCTAAATGCACAACTTTCAAGCAATACAGATAATTGGAGTACTCCAAAGGATCTTTATGATAAATTGAATGACAAATTTCATTTCGATTATGATCCATGCCCACTTAATTCTGATGATAAAACTACATTAATAAATGGCGATTGGAAGGGAAATATATTCATAAATCCCCCATATTCAAATGTCAAAGAATTTCTTAATAAAGGATTAATGGAACTTAAAAAAGGTAATGCTAAACTTTTGGTATATCTTATAATTCCAAGAACAAGTACCAAATATTGGCGAGATTATGTAATGCGATATGCTGACGCAATATATTTTATACCAAAAAAGTTAAAATTTGGTAATTCAAAATCATCAGCTCCATTTCCAAGCTGTATAGTGGTATTTAGGGAAATATGCCCAAAAAATATGATTCCCTGTTATGTATGGAAATAATCAAATAAAGTAACAATCATCGGAATATCAAAGGAAACTCAAAAGAGGTGATATTCCTATCAACGAGGTTTAAAATGACTATTCGCAATACAAGATTTTGTGATTATTGTAATACCGAAATAGATGATAAAGAGCAACGAAGAGAAATAAGGGTAATAGATGATGGTGCTGATAATCACGATACAGTAAAGGATTGTTGTTATAAATGTTTTAGAAAAAAGAAACTTTGAGGTTTGAAGTAATGACTGCTAGTAATGTTTGTAAGTTTTGTACTCCTGATAAGAAGTGTGCTTTAATTAGTAATGTTTGCCAGCAGCCAGTATGCAAAGGTTATAAGAAGGATAAGTTAGCTTGTCCTTTTTGGAATAAACATTTAAGGTTTTAATTATGGTTATGAAGAATATTAAAAATTTAAGGTATAGGCAGTTTTTAGATACTGGTATGTTTGAAAGTATAACTGAGAACGATCTTAACAAAGCCCTACTTAACGTAAAGGGTATTAAAGGAAAACATATAAAAGAAGCTAGGGCGTTACTAATAGGTCTTTATTATACTGGCTGTAGGCCTAATGAATTACTTAAACTAAAAAGTAATGATGTCAAAACAGACGATCAGTCTTATTATTGTATTCTTATGAAAGGATCTAAAGGTGGTCTACCACGTACTATATACTTACAGAAGCGTAAGCCTTTAATTAAAGAGTTCTCGGAGTACTGTTTAAGTTTACCGCCTGGTATGTACGCTTTTTTTCATTATAGGGATAATTACGTTAGATTGAGAAATAATAAGAAGGGCGAAGAACGTAATAGGTTAGAGTGTACTAATAGGTTACGATGGTATTTTAAACAATGGTTTAACTTTATTCCTGGTGGGATTACTCCTTATTTTTTACGTCATAATCGTTTTAGTAAGTTAGCTGAAAAAGGCGCTAGTCTAGAAGAAATAAGACAGATTAAAGGATCTAAAACTTTTAATAGTATTTATCCGTACTTACATTTAAGCAGTAAGACTGCTAAACAAGTAGCTAAAAAGATAGAGTAATATTAAAAATCTATGAATAAGGAATATAATAAAGCCATACTACCAGCAGTACATAAGTAATAAGAGTGACCGAAACCAATTATTAACGCAGCAAGACCAATATATATTTTTACAACAGATGGGTGTAACATAAATAAGATTTGTTCACTATCCACACTAGTCACCTCCTAAAGTTAATATAGTCCGTATACTATGGCGGTTATTATATAGGGTATTAGTATTATCGGATAAAATGGTGTCGGTTTCTTATATTTAAAAACATATAGTTTTATCACGTTATATAATACTACGCAGATTAAGAATAATATAGAATAAAATGCTAGTGCTGAAATGTTTATTATGCAGAAGCCGTAGAATAACCAGCTTAATGTTTTAGTGTCCGCAGCGCCTACGCTTTTAACTTTAGTAAATAATATTGTCATAAGTATTATTATCACAAATACAACCAGAATAAACCATAGTGGTCTTTTGATATGACTTAATAGGCTGAATGTTACGCCCATCATTAGATAGTTAAATCTGTCGTCTACTAGCATTTTATTTTTATAGTCCTGGTAGGTTAGTATTATTAAGTAGATCGTGGCGATTATAGCCCAGTAACCAATATTACCATAAATAATATTACCAGGAGTGGTAAAGAAAGAGGTAATAATTTCTAACATTTAAATCACCGTTACAAATAAATCGTACTCCCATAGAATAATAAGTTTATCCGCTTCGATATTACCATCTTTATCTACCTGTATATAATCAATTATACTAAAGCGATCTACAATTATTTCTTTTCCATTTAAAACTTTAAATTTCATTTTAAAATATGATTACCTGCTATTTCTATTTTTATAAGCCAGTTTTTACTAATATCTCTTTCAAACCAACAGCCAGTAACAAAGTGAGTTAGTAACTGAAATTTTTTATCTTTAGGGCAGCGTTCATAAAATGTTTTAGCCACCAGACTAAATATTCCTTCTGTGTACGTAGTTAATAGTTTAAAGTACCGTTCTGGAATTTCAAAGCGTTCTATAAATTCGTCTTTTCCTTTAATATGTAAATTCTCTTGACGGTGTAACTTTCTTTTTGCTTTATCAAATAAACTAGTTAGTAATTCCTTTTTAGCATTAAGAGTAATCAGACCTTTATATTCACTCATAGTAACAATAACGATTTTATAATCAAATTCTTCTTTTTTGAATGGATTTAACATTTTAATACCCTCCAATAATTATTAAAAAAAAGGTGCGGCGTGTTGTCGTAAAAAACGTGTTATCTACTGCCGCACCCATAATATTTTACTCAGTAATATTAAACTGAGGCACATAGTAAACCTGCGGTTTGTTTAAATTCTCGTTCATACTAACACAGTAATCACGTTGAACATTAGCAGCTATAACACAAACATTTACCCCCTCAGTATTTTGTACTTTAATACCGCCACTATTAGCACAGATCTTGTTACTACCATACATAGCACCCATACCAATACTAGTCATAAGTAAAAAACCTATAAGACCTGCGACCAATAAAAGTTTATACCGTTGTACCCATTCTATAAGTTTTTCTTTATCCATTATAACCACCTCAATTATACTTACTTTCTTTTATAATTATTGAAGCCCTAAAAAATTCTGTAGGATAAACTAATCTATCCCCTGCCTGTATTTTACCAGTACTAATTAAATTTTCTATTTCTTTACTTTTAGTAATCATATATTTACCATTACTAAAAAGTACAACTGCCTCAATATCAGCACCAGCTTTTTTAGGCTTATCTACATCACCGACTAAAGTTTTTAACATATCCATTTTTTAAAACCTCCATTTAACCTACTGGTGTTATAGTCTGTACGCCGTTAGCCGCATTACTCATAGCAGGTTTAATAGCGTCTGAAACAGTACCCGCAGATCCTTTAATAGTTTCTATAATACTAGGTATAAATATAATGCCTAATATTACAGCGCCAATACCTATAATGATCCATACCCATTTACCACCAAAACCACTACCCTGAGGTTTTGTAAGTTCTACCACATAACGCCCAAAATCTCTAACAATACTAGTTAATTCTTCCATCTTTCTATTCAAATAAATTATAGTATGTTCTGCGAATGTAGTTTTTTCTGCTTCGCTTAAAAAATCTTTAGTAAGAATACTACCTACCTGGCTATTCCATATAATACAGGGGTAATGAAATAAAGCAAACCTACCACTATTATACTCTTTCTCTGTAAGTTCTATTGTAGTAATCCCCTCTTGGGTTTTATGTTTTAAATGCATTAATTCCTTTTGATCTAATTGTATTACTACATTACCATTTTCCTTTTTTTCTAACTGCATTTTAGCCTTTATCGGCGTGGCAAACTGCATTACCGTTTCTCTGTCGAAAACATCATTTATCATTTTACCATTATACTTAGCAGATATAAACGGCGCATTAACTTTAACAATAAACGGTTTAATAACACCCGTACTATTAATGTCAAGTGCTAGTATTCCTTTACCTTCTAGAAGTAAAGTAAACGGGTTACGTAGTAATAAAATACCAGCTACCATACTTACTAGTAAACCTATTGCTAGTAATCCCATAGCTAATAATAAATTTTTATATATTGATACCCCAATGTAAAAAGATATTGTGCATAACATACCAGCCATAAGTATAGCTGCATATTTTTTCATTACGAACGGATTAAACATTATACCACCTCATTATCCGAATAAACTTTTTGTTTTACTCATTATACCACCAGTTTTATTTTCTACCTGTGGCGTATTAGTATTAGACTGATTAGGATAAGTTAATTCGTACTTATTTTTTAATATCTCTAGTAAACCTGTACCGCCCAAACTTAAAGTAGTACGGCCTATATTAAGGTAAAGATCTATTAAGAATTTTGCGTTATGTTCTATTAGTCTTTCGTTGTTGTATAATAATTGTTTGCAGCGTGGGGTTAATTGTCCAGACGGTACAAATTCTATACAATTACACGGGTTAGTTTTATCGTCTTTATATTTACCACAGCTTTTACAAAGGCTTTCTTTTCTTTTTAGATCGTCTTGATAATCATAAAGTAGTTCAGCTATTTTAATAAATTCTCTTATCCAAACAAAAAATTTAAGCATAATGTAACGATCCCATACTCCTAAATTAAGTAGTTTACTTTCTGTAGAAGTCAATAAATATAATAGTTCTAATAAATCCTCACGGCATAATTTAGCTTTTTTAGTAAGTTCTCTTAATCTATCTACATCTTCTTTAGCTAAAAGTTTATCTATAAAGCTACGATCTTTAGCAGCCATATTAAGGCTATTTTGTATTGCCTGTTCAAACATAAGTAACACTAAAGAAAATGAATATATAAACCTATCCAAAAGGTATAAAAACCACTTATACTACTTATACCACCTATGGTACAGCATAGCATTAAAATAACTGAATATACGTTTAACCTAGTTAGATTAGTTAAAAGTAAACTATTAAATAAGTATTCTAAAACTCCGTCTGCTTCATTAAGTAATAATAAAGTTATAGAGATTTCACTAAAAAATTATCTAAAGAGGTTTAAAAAATAAACGAAAAAAGAATTATGCCTAATAATGAAGGAGAAATACTTATACCTAAAAAAATAGCGGCTATAGAATCGCACGGACACGTACTAGCAGGGCGTAACATAGGTGTAATAGGTATTTGTGGAATAGTACTAACAATATTAGTTATACTAGTAAGTAAAAACGTAGGCGCTATAGTGGGTGCTGTATTCTGTACCGTTCTAGGTTTTATGATTATATGGAGAATAAAAAAAGCTGAATACCTAGAGCAAAAATACAATTTAGATAAAAGACCGTTATTCAAAAATTTTAAATTTAATTAATTGGGTGTTAATATAAACGAAAAAGACATAGCAGGCGCTAGTTATATTTTAACCTTCTATAAAGAGGTACAAGATCTTACCAGTCATTACGCTAATTACATTAATATTATGTTAGAGTTACAAAATAAGTACGATAGTAATGTTAATAAAATGAGTGACGAAGAAAAAGCATTAATATCCCAACAGGCGCAGTTAGTAAGATATGCTGCACATAAATGCTACATAGAATATAATAGTATAATGCTTGGAATAAAACAACAGCCCGACGTGAAATTAACAGAAAGTTATAATAAAATAAAAACTAATTTTATAATAAATAGAGATGATTTAGAAACTTATGTTATATTACTTAATGCGGTTATAGTTAAAGATGTTATACAGAATCTTCTAGCAACCAGCCAGGATTTTATTAATAAGGTTTTTGGTAATCAAAGTGGATAAACCAGACGAACAAAAACTACCGTTTAAAGTTAGTATAGTAGTAACTAAAAAAAGAAGTAAACCCGCATTAGAATTAAGAAGTATAACAACAAACAAAGAGATTATAAAGACTTTAGTTTATTGCGCCATACACGAAAAACCAGTTATAGTACTGCCAGTATTTAATGATAAACTCCGAAGTGTTGGCAGTCTTTCAGAAAAAGGGGTATTGTATTTAGATAATAAAACGGGTGAATATTATTTTAACATCTGATCTAACAAAAGATAACCTTATACATAATAACGCCTGTCTAGTAAAAGGCTGTATTAATTTAAAAACCCAAGAAGATAATTTATTCTGTAATAATCACCGTATTAAATGGCGCAGTATTTGTAATGTATTATGGCCAGAAGAAAATATTAGTATGCCCATAAATAATACAGTAGATTTTGAAAATGTTATGAGAAAACTTAAAATGTTTATTCATAAAGAAATATAAAAAAAGATTTTTTATAATGCCGTTCTAGATCCGCCATTACCCATACCCGACATACCCAGCACTAAAAACATAACTAGCGAAATAACAACCGCCAACACAATTATAGGCAGATAATCGCCTGTCTGCTTCAACGCAGAGAAGCCGCTAGTAATTCCTTCTTTAATATCTGTTCTTATTGCTGTATCCCCATAGGTGTAATTAGCCTGGATAACTTTACCATTTAACGACATAGTACCAGTAAGTAACGCTGTACCTGCCGTGTAATCTATTGTAAAGTTACCTAATGTTACGTTCATAGTGATTTCTCCAGAATGTACGTAACTATGCCCTAGACTAACTGCACTAGTATTACTAGCAGTAAATAACGTACTAGCACTACTATTACCTATAGAATCTATGTTATCCTCAACCAGGTTATAGGTTTGGCCACCAAGAGCGCCTACGAAGATCAAGACCAATACGCTAACTCCAACACCAACAATAAGCGTTATAATCGCACCAACAGCGCCAAACTCTTGGCCTTCAGCTTCGTATATACTTTTTTGGTTTTCAATTTCTGTTTTCATAATGTTTACCCCATATAAGAAAAAAGAAAAAAAGATTTATTTCTTCTTTTTCTTACATCGGTTATACATTTTATTTAAAGAGCAGATCCCCTACCAGCGCCGCCCATTCCTGTCATACCCAAGACCAGGAACATTACCAGCGAAATAACAACCGCCAATACAATTATAGGCAGATAATCGCCTGTCTGCTTCAACGCAGAGAAGCCGCTAGTAATTCCAGACTTTACGTCTGCTTTTATTGTAGCGTCTGATATATTATCGATCTTGCTTTCAACCAGGTTATAGGTTTGGCCACCAAGAGCGCCTACGAAGATCAAGACCAATACGCTAACTCCAACACCAACAATAAGCGTTATAATCGCACCAACAGCGCCTAGCTGCTGTCCTTCTTGCATATAGATAGTTTCCGTTTCCATAATTGTTTCTTGCATTTTATTTACCTCGTATATTAGTAGTACCGCATTAATGCGATCTAAATATATGATAAAACCTTTTTGTTTATATAGTTCTAGAAAAAACGCCGTAGTCGCCGAAATTTTAAGTAGACCTACTAGTAAAGGCACTAAAAGCAGAACAGTCACCCTTACTACTATCTACTAGTTCTATAGCTACGTTAGCAGTCCATAAATATAAATCTCGTACTGGATCACTATGATCATCATATTTAATACTTATATTTTGGCCTACAGCAGCACATACAAAACAATCTATAACCATTTCTGTTATATCCGTACTTAAATTTTTATAAGCATAACAATTATTATACCCGTCTGTATTCACAAATGCTTTAAGCCCATACTCACCACCTACGTTTATAGCAGATACGTCTACATTAGCTGTTAGGTGATAAACACCAGTAGTACTAATTCTTAAATCACCTGTATTATTTGTATGCAGTACACCATTAATTATACCAGTATTAAAATTAGTCACCTTTACATAAACGTCTGATGTAACTAGATCTAAAGTCTGAAAAGGTGAACTAGTATTATGGTTTCCTTTATTCCACATTTCACCATACGGCCTATTTAAATCAGAAGCAGTAATAAAGTTTGCAGTATCTTCACCACCCAATACAAAAACTAAAATAATAGCTACACCCGCCAGAATTAACGCCACGTCGGATTTTTCCATTTTACAACCCGTTTATCGTCTATATTCGTTTTGATTACTCATATAAGGTTTAACCTCAGTAGTACTAGCAAACTTTAAGAGTAAAAATAATTCAATAAGCAAAATAATAACATTAACAATAATAAGCCACGTCTGTAACTTAAATAATGTTACTAATATTTGCGTGTTATAATCCATAAGCACACTAACCAAACCCACTAACCAGGTGATCATATAACTAATAAAAAGAATAAATGCCATTCTAATATCATACCATTCACAAACAGAAAGAACATTATACACTTTAGCCAGAAGTATAACTAAAGAGATAATAAAAGATATCATAAAAAAAGCGTGCACGATATTCAAATTACATTACCCCCGTGTTCACCAGTTTTAGCAACAAAAATAATACTCAATGCCAATAATACCAATGTAATAAAAAATATTACCAAAGACGGCATATAATTAAGACCAGCAGTTTTAAACCACATAAATAATAAACCCGATCCTAAAAACTGAATAACCAACCCCAGTTTAAAATCTTTTGCATAAAAAATACAACCACCGAATATAAATATAAGTAATATAATGTTTTCAAAAGAAACCCCATTATTCGCAGCTATGTTTAAAAAAGCAATATTCATACTACACCGCCCTGCGTTCTAATCCCTATAAGTAACTGCATTAAGCTAACAAAATAAAGCACAACCATCACAACACTAGCAAATAATTGTACAACAGCAAAAACATAACTATCAATATTAACCAATAACATAATACCATTAATAATTAATCCTATCATTTCTGGTAAAGCAAAAGCAAAATTAAGTAACAGATCTATTACTAAGTTACCAGAATAAAAAACTAAAGCGCCTAATTCTATAATAGGTATACGTGTTTGTTGCGTTATACTATCCTGTATTTGAGTACTAACATTAGTTAATGTAGCCTCATTAGCCAGGCTACTAAAACTATTAACATAATGTATACCCTCTGTAGGCATAGCATAAGTAATAAGAGTAATGGCAAAGCTATAAAATAACATTACTACCAGCATAACTTTAAATTCGGACATCATAGACATTTTAAGCCACCGTTGGGTAATTCTGATAAGCTAATATAATTACAATATAAACTAATACTATAACATCTATAACTAATAAGAAAGTAATATACCAGGCAGGCATAGTAAAAGTAAGTACTATAATACTAGCCAACGCCATAGCTATACCAAACCAGCTAAAAGTAGTACGGCTTATAGTGAATGTTAGACCAAACACAATAAGTAAAAAGCCAATAACCAAACCAATACCAGAAGGTAACTTACCGCTTTTAGCCTGCGTGTTAAAATACTTACTGAGTGTACTAGTTATTCCACCAGTACTAGTTTTAGTTAATACAATTTTAAACACAGTATTATTAGTTATATTTAACGTCGTAAAATCAAAATACATAGTAAAATTATTGGGATTGCTAAAACTACTAGTAGTAAGTATTGTTGTACTACTAGTGTTATCTAACCTAATAATATTTACTGTTAGATTACTATTATCGTTAGCTAAATTATTATAATAAATCTTCATAGTATAAGTACCAGTTTTTTCAAAAGCTAAAGCGTCACCCAATACCGTAACGTCGTAAGCGTTCTGGTTAAATTCTAAAGTATCAAGATTAACATACGTGCTAATACTACCGTCAAGAGAAGCCAGTAATACCTGGTTACCCTCATCAAAAGTATACAAATAATATAAACTATTAATTGTGTACGCTTTTAATACTAAACTACTCTGATAAGCAAACCTAGTATAATCTGCAGCAACAACACAATTACTAAAAACATTTTTTAACACTACGGGTTTTTCTATTGCACTAATTAGTAACTGTTCATAATGAGTAACGCCTTCTTTATTCGCACATACCCTTATAGGATCAGTAAGTAAACTAACATCAATATATCTTACTATAACATCACCAGTACTATAAACTAATTCAAAGCGTAACTTATTCGTAAGTATGCTAGTAAAATTTGTAGTATTAGTACCTGCGGTTTTAAAATCAAAGTAAGTACTATTATCATCGTAATATACTCTGGCACTACTCACATTATTAACATCAAACAATACGTTATTTCTTTCGTCAATTAATATTAGAGTAGCAGAATAAACATATTTTGAATAATTACTAGAGTTACTACCAAAAAGATCTTTACACGTACCTACTGCCGTATTTGTACCATATACTAAATTACTACTATTAGAATTTACAGACGCATTAGTTAAATTTCCATAAAAAAGTGATACCCCATTTAAAGTATTATTATAAGTTATATTATTAAAAATGTTATCAGTACAAATTAATGTTACATCAGTCGTATGATTATTAAAACCCTCTAGTACTGTAAAGTTTATTGTTGCTATTGGATTAATTAAATCCCATAAGAAATAATTTAATTTTGTTGTTTCATTATATCCCGTACTATTGTACGTAAAATAAACACTACTATTACCTTCTGTTGAATACTGATATGATCCTGTTACTATCTGGCTAGAATTTGTACAAGTCAATAAATGACTTATTTTATTTGCACCAGATACATAAAAATTTAAAGTGTTATTATCGAAACTAGGGCAGGTTAAATTAACTGAATATGTTAAATTTCTAGTATAGTTTATTCCTGAGTAAGTAATATAGTTACTAAAGGTTATATTAAATATTCTGTAAATTTTAAAAAGAGAACCTACTAAATTACTGCTAGTATTATAATTAGTATAAGTTCTATTATAATAATTTATTGAACCGATTGTTATATTATGAAGCCCCGTATCGTTTTGCAGTAGAGCCGTCGTGACCGTCGTATTTGTGTATTGAAACACCCCATCAAGCCAAACACTTATATTGAGAGATGAACTATTCCACTCGTCGGTAGCGGTTACCGAAAAGTTATTTATTGCTGCGCTTCCAGTCCAATTCGCATAAAAAGTAGTTTGAATCTGTGTTATTTCTGTATCGCTTATTTTTCTGTCCCATATAGCGATTTCATCTATTGCGAAACAAGAATTAAACCTGCCTGTTCTTCCTGCTCTATTAATCCATAAATCATTACTGCTGTCGTGAGCTTGTGCAGTAGTATGATCAGTACCTTTTGTACCATTGACATACACGCTACTATTTTTAGTGTTTCCTTGCCAAACACCTATAACATTATAAACAACATCAGTTTCTAAAGTGGTCGCTTTTGAAGCGGCAGCGTCGTCTAAATTTTCTAATTCAAAACCGCCAGTATAATATCTTATGCCGTAAATTTCTGTACCAGTGCCAGTTTCGAATGTTAATATATTATTTATCGTTTGACAGGCAGCCGCAGTTTTTTTAACCCAAATACTAACGGAATAATTTAATTGAGAATCTAAAGTTATATGCGAATCATTATAAAAATAGTTAGCGTCTGTTCCTACACCTCTCGCACTATTTAGGATTACTGTATCATTCCCTACTGTTCCTTGAATACCCATAATATAATTGTTTGTTGCGTCTAATAGGTTACCAGTTCCTTCATCGGCTTTATAATATGCGACAAGATTATCAGTTATTACCGCCATAACAGAACTACTTAAAATCAGAACTGCCAGAATCCAGACGAGGAGTTTAAGTTTCATTGTTGGCCTCCGAAATAAGCCAAGCTAATAAAGCTGGTTTGGTTGTACTTAATAGTATTGAAAGAAATAGTAATAAGAGTATTTTCTTTTTCATATTAAAAATGTATAAAAATAATTTGTTATAAATACGTTGTGAAAAGTCGCCTATACTTATAACTCTTTTTGTAATGCTATTAGTTTTGGGTTACTAGGATCATAGCAGGTTTTACATATTATTATCTTATCTGTTAATTGTACTTTAAGTTTTGCGTTATCAATAATGGTATTACATAATTTACAGCGTTGTAAATTTTCTATAGCTTCTTTTTCTTTAATTAAATCTTGTTTTTCTCTTTTAGTTATATCTTCTTTAATCAGTTTTATTTTTTCTATTAGATCTTGCTGTGTTTGGTTATAGTGATCTGCTTTTTTACTTACATCTTCTAACTCAGTAGTTAGTAACATAAGGTTAATGTTACTAGAATTATTACTGGCTAGTTCTATTTTTCGTTTCATAGCTTCGTTACATACTGCGCTTATATCTCTAGGAAACATTTTTTTAAATTTTTCGGCTACGTCTGCGTCTACTGCTATACAAATTTGTGTTTTTACCATTTTTTTACCTCCAATTGACCATTTATTATATAGCATTATAGTCATATATATAAAACTTTCTAAAATGAAAAAGTGTCTTTTAATTTTTTATAATGGTATCGAGGTCATATATATTAATGCCCCCCTACTACTACCTTTTCTGTAAAAGAATATTTATTATATATGACTATAATGCTATGTATTTATAAACAACCTTCTTTTCCAATGGAAAAACACAGAATTTATCAAAAAAAACGCTTGTGGCCAGGAATGGTAACCTGGCCACCGCGCAAAAGAGAGGTGAGAGGGCTTAATCCGTTATCAAAATCATACTTTTAATAAAACCACTCAGAGGAGATCAATTAAACAAAACCACCACCCCCCACCTCTATGAGGCTACGGGTGTACATAAAAACAATAACCGCCACCAGACCTATTATTAATATCCAACCATACTGAAATATAGCCGCATTAACATCTATATTATTATCTGCAGCGTCATAAGCAGATTGAATAGTAGCCTGGATCTCAGCTTTAATAACAGGATCGGTAATATTATTAATGCTGGTATTGGCCTTGCTCATTATATCCAAACCAGCAGCATACATTTTACTATTAAACAAAACACCCATAGGCGCAAAAACCGCAGAAATCAAAACTACTATAACAGCACTTATAATAAAAACTAAGTAAAGCGCTACAACACACGTT
>Ga0209287_10000725_pt1 | contig 18431 bp, 15 predicted proteins | sample PPLLak3cmMay2015_2_FD_187255 | JGI IMG/M metagenome (GOLD analysis project Ga0209287, IMG submission 187255) | Freshwater sediment microbial communities from Prairie Pothole Lake near Jamestown, North Dakota, USA - PPLs Lake P8 Core (1) Depth... | ecosystem: Environmental > Aquatic > Freshwater... | reverse complement strand
ATCACCTATATTCAAAAAGGTGATATGTTCAATACCATTCAACTAGTGGGCGACGGCAGGGAGGGGGAGCAGTTGACTCTCGCCCAGACGATCCTCTACGAGCCGCCGATCTCCCCATCGAGGATATACCTCCTTTTGAGGGAACAGGGGAGAAATATCTGGTCCGAAGATCAGACGATCGAGCGGACCAACCGCTACCTGCTTCTCAAGAACACCCTAGCCAACTTTCCCAATCATCCGCTGAAAGAGGAACTGCTTGCCATGTTGTGCCGGGCGGCAGAACAATACGAAGCTTGGGTTACCGACACCAAAACCAGTTTTGCCATAACGATCGAACCGATCAGACAGTATCTCAAGGAATTCCCCAAGGGACTCCATCAGGATGAACTGAAGTGGCTCTTGGTCAGGCTGGAAAATCATCAGTATGAATACGAAGGTAATGCCACCGGTCCCATTTCTCAGGTGAAAGCATACGAAAACTTTCTGTCCCGCAACCTCAATTCAACGGTTGCTGACCAAATTCGGTTGGAGATCGCGCGACTCTGTCGCATCGCTGTCGGGTTTCTCGATCGATATAAATTCGAAGACCTGAGTTCGGAAGACTTCAATCGAACCGATAGCAGAAGACTTCGTGAAAAAGCGAAACGCCTGTTCAAAGCTCTGCTGGTCTCCGATGAGGGAATAGTCCGGGAGACCTCCCGAGTCAACCTGTACGAGATGGAGCACCCGGAGTTGGAGAAAGGCAAACCCCCTGACTCCTGAAGCCATTGACCGATCGTTCATACTTACTTCGATGATTTCTGTCGTTTGCAACTAAACAATTTTTAATCGCCGGTGAATTGCAAAACGCGGCGAAAGATGTATAATGGTATTTAATCCAATTTTCGAGGTTCATCATGAAAATTCTGGTCATCAACAGCGGCAGTTCTTCCATCAAATTTCAATTGATCAACATGGAGACCCAGGTCGTCCTGGCCAAGGGCCTGCTGGAACGGGTCGGCTTGAAGGATTCGGTGCTGAATTACTATCAGGGCGAACAGAAAAAAGTCATCAAGCAGGACATCGCCAACCACGAGCAGGGGATCGCCCTGATCGTCGGCCACCTGACCGACGCCAAGGACGGGGTCATCAAGGACAAGAGCGAGATCTACGCCGTCGGCCACCGCGTGGTCCACGCCGGGGAAAAATTCAACGGCACCGTGGTCATCACCCCCGCCGTGCTGGACGCCCTGCGCGAATGCATCCCCCTGGCGCCGCTCCACAATCCGCCCAACATCGTCGGCATCGAGGCGACCCAGAAGATCCTTCCCGGCATTCCCATGGCCGGCACCTTCGACACCGCCTTCCACCAGACGATGCCCGATAAAGCCTTCCTCTACTCGATCCCCTATGACTATTACCGCCGGCTCAAGATCCGTCGCTACGGCTTCCACGGCACCTCCCACTTCTTCGTCGCCAAGGAGGGCGCCCGCCGCCTGGGCAAAAAAATGGACGAGCTGAAGATCATCACCTGCCACCTGGGCAACGGCTCCTCCATCGCCGCCATCAAAAACGGCGTCTCGGTCGACACCTCGATGGGCTTTACCCCGCTGGAAGGACTGATGATGGGAACGCGCTGCGGCGATATCGATCCGTACATCCCGCTCTTCCTGCAACGGACCGAAGGGCTCACCGCCGATCAGGTCGATTCGATCCTCAACCGCAAGAGCGGCGTCTTCGGTATATCCGAGATCTCCTCCGACATGCGCGACATCGAGCAGAAAGCCGAGGAGGGTCATCCCCAGGCCCAACTGGCCCAGAATATGTTCTCCTATCGGATCAAGAAGTATATCGGCGCCTATACCGCCGCCATGAATGGCGTCGACCTGCTCATCTTCACCGCCGGCATCGGGGAACGGGACCGGGTGATCCGCAAGATGATCCTTCAGGACCTTGATTTTCTGGGGATCACCGTCGACGAGGCCGCCAACCAGGAAGCCTTCGGCAAGTTCGGCGTCATCTCCAAGCCCGGAGCACGTGTCACGGTCATGTGCGTTCCCACCAACGAGGAACTGGAAATCGCCGAGCAGACCGAGAAGGTCATCCGCAACCATAAAAAGTAAAACCGGGGTTTTCTCCCTTCCCGCCGGCTTCGTTGCCTGGTCGCATCGATCCTGCTATAATGTGATCATGAGGAAATGGGTGCGGTTGTTTTTTCTTCTCTATCTGGGGCTCTCCCCGATGGCCTCGATCCCCCGGCAAAACCCGCTGGAGCTTGCCCAATACCAACCGGTTCCCCAGGATGACGATCGCTACATCCCCTACCCCTATGACCAGGGAATCCTGCCCCCGCGCCAACTGCAGAAAACGCTGCCCCCCCTGACCCGGAAGGAGAAGGTGATCTGGGCGTTCCGCACCGCCCGGTCCTCCATATTTCAATGATCCGCCGTTTTCTCTGGCACTTCATCTTCGCCGCTTTCATATTCCTGGCCCTGGCCAACATCTTTCAAAAGCTCCGTTGGCACACCGAAACCGATCACGTCTCCTGGGAGGAGACCGGGAACGGGTTGGTCTGCGCCACCGCTCCCGAAGCGACCAAGCTGCTTCCGGGAGATACCCTCCTGACCGTCAACGGGTATGCGGTCCCCTCCCAGATCGACTTCCTGCGTGTGATCGAAAACAAACGCTACTGCTACTACAAAGTCGATCGCGACGGCATCATTTTCGATTTCATGATCGATATCGGCAGCCGGTACACCTCCTTCTCCTACTTCATCCTGGCCTTCTCCGCCATCATCCTGATCCTGCTCACCCTGGGCATCCTCAACCTGCTCCAGCAGCGGGCCATGAGCTTTCCGCAGCCTTATATCTTCTATTTCCTCTCCCTTTCCCTGACCGGGTACCTGATCTTCTCCCCCACCGGAAGTTATCAATTGTCCGATTTCCTCTACCTGGGCCTGGACCGGATCGCCTATCTTTTTTTCCCCTCGATCCTGCTCCATTACTCTCTCATGTACCCACGCCGCAGCCGGTTTCTGCGCAATCTGCCGCCCCGCTTCCGTTTCCACCTCTTCTACCTCGCCCCCCTGACCCTCCTGCTCCTGACCATCGGATTCCTCTCCTTCCATTCCCAGACCGCCGACATGGAACTCCTGTCGACCATTCTAGACCATTTCCAACAGACCTCGGCATTGATTTTTACCCTTTACCTGTTGCTCGCGTTCGGTTCCTTTCTCCTCAACAACCTGTTTCTGATTCTGCGGAAAAAACTGGACAAATTCATTTTCCCGCTCTCCGGTATCGTTGTCAGCCTGGTCTCGATGACGATCATCAATCTGACCCCCGAGGCGACATTCCAAAGATCGGCCTGGCTCTATTACCCGATGCTGGCGACGCTGCTCTTTCTCCCCCTGAGTCTCGTTTACCTGATGTCGCAGCGGCGCTTTACCGATATCGAAATCCTCATCAAAAAGACGATCTCCACATCTTCAATCTTCCTGATCATGTTCGGAATCTACCTGTTCCTGGGATTGAACGTGGAGCAGAACAAGATATCCGGCTTCTTTTTCTGGCTGTTCGCCGCCATCCTGATGGCCGGACTTCTTTTCAAGCCGATCGAATCGACAATCCAGCGGTATTTCGAGAAACTGTTCTACCGCGACACCTTCAATTTCAAACGGAAACTGAAGGAACTGGAGACCTCGATCAGCACCCAGCGCGATCTCGTTTCCCTGGCCCAGGGTTTCCTGGATATCATCAATCGCGGATTCCTGTTGCAGACATCGGCTTTGATCATCCACTACGGCAACAACATCTTCTATTCACTCCCGGACCGGAGCCGCCTCTTTCTCTCCCAAAGCTTCCGCGAAGCCCTACTCTCCCGCACCCAGATCGTTTTTTTATCCGATCAGGAATTCGAGACCAAATTCCCCAAAGATCACTCCATCTTCACCCAGATGCGCCTCTACCAGTTCATGCCGCTGCACAGCCGCGAGAAGCTGGTGGGGATGGTCGCCTTCGGCCGCAAGAAAAACCAGACCTACCTGTCGGTCGAAGACTGGGAGCTGATGTCGGGGATCTCCTCGGCCCTGGCGCTGTCGGTTGAGAACGCCTTCCTCTACTCCCGCCTGGAAAGCCAGTTGCGGACGATGAACATGCTCACCCAGTTCAACGAGAACATCATCGAAACCATCAATTTCGGCATCGTTGTCGTCTCCAGCCAGAACCGAATCAAAACCTGGAACCGGTTCATGGAAGACAAGTTCTTGATCCAGAGCGAACGGGCCATGGGAAAACCGGCCCTGGAAGTATTCGGAGAGGCGGTCTGGAAAAAAATCCGCCGGCTGAAAGGCGCGGATTCCTCATTGGAAAACATGAAGATCCAGATCGACAATGAAGACCGCATTTTCAACATCAACGTCTCCCACCTGGGCGACGGCGAGAAACCGACCCCCAACCGTATGATCCTCTTTGAAGACGTCACCGAGCGTGTCGCCATTCAGAACCAGCTGGTCACGTCGGAGAAAATGGCCTCGCTGGGACTGCTCGCGGCCGGGATCGCCCATGAGATCAACACCCCCCTGACCGGTATCTCCTCCTACTGCCAGTTGATCCTGGGAAATCCGGAAGACGAGGCCGCCAACCGGGAAATGATCCAGAAAATACAGGACCAGGTTTTGCGCGCCAACAAGATCGTCCGCTCCCTCCTCGACTTCTCCCGCCCCAAGAGTGACCGGCCCATGGAAATCGATCTCAATAAAATCATCGAGGAGAGCCTGTCACTGATCGAGCACAAGATCAAGCGCGGGGATGTGGTCATCCGCCGTGAATTTCAGTTCAACCGGAAAATTTTCGGATTTCCGACCCACCTGCAACAGATGTTCATCAACCTCCTGCTGAACGCCATCGATGCCATCGACCAGCAGGGGCAGATCTCGATCTCCGGATCCGAAGACGACCAGCACTGCCTGGTCCGCATCAAGGACAACGGCCGGGGCATCCGCGAAAAAGACCTGTCCAAGATATTCGACCCGTTTTTCACCACCAAGGACATCGGCAAGGGGACAGGGCTCGGCCTCTCCATCGTTTATAACATCGTCAAGGAGCATTTCGGCGACATCCGGATCGCCAGCCGGTTCCACCGCGGCACCACCTGCCTGATCTCGCTCCCCATCGAATCACCGCTCAGGAGCATGAAATTATGAAAAAAAAACAAATCCACCTGGTAGATGACGAAAACATCATCCACGACATTTTCAAACGGTTGTTCAAGGAAAGCGAATATGACCTGCTCATCTCGGAAAACTTCACCCAGGCCAAGGGTAACCACGTTCCCGAAGTGGACGTGGTCATTCTCGATCAGATGATTCCGGGAACCTCGGGAATGGAGATCTTCAAGGAGATCAAGAAGGACGACCCCGACGTGCAGGTGATCTTCCTGACCGCCTTCGGAACCATCGAGGCGGCCATCGACGCCATCAAAGAGGGTGCCGTCGACTATATCCAAAAACCGTTCGACAACACCGAGTTGAAATACAAGATCGACCGGGTGATCCGGGAAAAACGACTGATCAAGGAAAACCAGCAACTCAAGAAGAGCCTGAAAGGTCTGTTCTCCTTCAAGACCATCATCGGCAAAAGTCCGTTGCTGATCAAGGCGCTGTCGATGATCGAAAACGTTGCCGACTCCAACTCCACTGTCCTTATCACCGGAGAGAGCGGCACCGGCAAGGAACTGGTGGCCAAGGCCATTCATACCAACTCGGGACGTTACGACAAGCCGTTTCTGCCCTTCAACTCCGGCAACATCCCCGTCACTCTGTGCGAGAGCCTGCTCTTCGGCCACAAGAAGGGGACCTTCACCGGAGCCGTCGCCGATAAGAAGGGCCTCTTCGAGGAGGCCGACGGCGGCACCCTTTTCCTCGACGAGATCGCCAACCTGAATTACGAGACCCAGGCCAAACTGCTCCGCGCCATCCAGGAAAAGGAGATCCAACCCCTGGGATCGAACCACATCATCAAGGTCGATGTCCGGCTGATTGCCGCCACCAATGTCGATCTGAAACTGAAAGTGAAGACCAGCGAATTCCGCGAAGATCTCTACTACCGGCTGAACATCATCAACATCCACCTCCCCCCCCTGCGCGACCGCAAGGAGGACATCCCGGCTCTGCTGGATGTATTCATCGACAAATTCAGCCGGGAGAACAAGAAATCGATCGAGGGGGTCAGTGAGAAATACCTGCACATCCTGATGAAATACGATTGGCCGGGAAATATCCGCGAACTGGAAAACACCGTCCTGCGCTCGGTGTTGCTCAGCGAAGCACCGATCCTGCAACCTGAGGTCCTGCCTCCGGAAATCCTGGGGCAAAATCCATTCGCTTCCTTCGAGGGCGGATTCAACGAGCGGATCGAGGCCTACAAACGGCAGATCATCCAGGAGGCGATGGAAAAAACCGGGGGCATCCAGAAAAAAGCAGCGGAACAGCTCAAGCTGAACCCATCGACCTTGTTCGAGCTGATGAAGCGGCTGGGGATCCACAAATGAGCCCGGTCAAACTGCAACAGGCACTCCAGGACGCGGGACTGGGAAACCGGCGGCTGATCCGGCAATTGATCAACGAAGGGAAGATCAAGGTCAACGGCACCACCGCCTCCAATCCCAATTTCCCGGTGGAACCGGGCCGCGACAAGATCTATTTGCGGCGCAAGGAGATCGATATCCGCCCCCAACCCAAGGCCTACTACCTGTTTCACAAGCCGAAAGGAGTCGTTTCGACCCTCTCCGATCCCCAGCGAAGAGCGACGGTCCAGGATTACATCGGGCGGATCCGCGAGCGGGTCTATCCGGTGGGCAGGCTCGATTATCATTCCGAGGGATTGATGCTGCTGACCAATGACGGCGACCTGACCAACTTCATCCTCTCGGCCCGGAACCGGGTCCCGAAGACCTACCTGGTCAAGATCAAGGGGAAGCTCCGCCCCGAAACCCAGAAAAACCTGGAAAAGGGATTTTACCTGGAGGGCGAACGGCTCAATCCTTTTCAGATCGAATTCATCAGCGATACCACCCACGACCACTCCTGGTTGAGGGTGACCATCACCGAAGGAAAAAAGCACATCCTGCGCAAGGCGTTCCTGTTCAGCGGTCATCCGGTCGAGAAGCTCCGGCGGATCTCCATCGGCACGTTCCGGTTGAAGAACCTTGCCAATGGCGAATGGCGTGTTCTGACCGAGCGGGAGTTGCTGCGATTCCGAACGGAGTACATGCTGAACCGTCCGGCTTCGGTAGGGGTGGAAAGAAAGGAACGAAAACCACTTGGGCCGGCCCGCCTGAAAAAACCTCGTCGCTGAACGTCTATAACGGCTCGTGATGAAAGAACAGCTTCGGATAGCGGCGCAGCAACGACTCGATGAAAAATTCCCGCACTTCGGTCTTCGATGAAAACCGCTCCAGCCGGCTGACGATTTTTTCGAGAATCCGCAGGTCAACCTGGGTGAAGATCCGTTTGATCTCGGGGATCGATATGGCGTTCATCGACAGTTTCGTGAATCCCATCCCCAGAAGCATCAGCGCCGACAGCGGTTTGCCGGCCATCTCGCCGCAGATGGTTACCTCTTTGCCGATGGCCCGGGTGTGCGCGCGGATCTCCCGAAGGTGGGCCAGAACCCCGGGATGGAAGGGATCGAACAGGTAGGAGACAGCTGGGTTGTTACGATCGACGGCCAACAAGTACTGGGTCAGGTCATTGGTGCCCACCGAAAAGAAATCGACCGCATCCTTCAGGTGGGAAATCAGCGATACGAAGGCCGGAATCTCGATCATGAATCCCACCGGAACATCGTTCTTGACGGTTTTCCCCTGGCGGTGCAGATCGTCCCGGCTTTCCTGCAGGAGGTCGCGGATCGAATTCACCTCCTCGATCTCGGTGATCATCGGGAACAGGATGCGGATGTTGCCGGCGGTGTTGGCCCGCAGGATTGCCTTGATCTGGGATTTGAACAAATCCCGCTTTTTCAGGAAGATCCGGACCGCCATCAAGCCCAGCGAGGGGTTCTCCTCATGGAGCAGGCGGGCGGTTTCGGCATCGATCTTGTCCCGCCCCAGGTCGAAGGTGCGGATCACCAGGGGATTGGGAAACACCTTCTGGGCGGTATTCTTGTAGATCAGGCACTGCTCCTCCTCCGACATGCCGGACCGGGATTCAAGGTAAAGGAATTCGGTCCGGAACAGACCGATCCCCTTGGCTCCATAATCGGAAATGGTCTCACTCTCGAAGGGAAGTTCGATATTGGCGCTCAGTTGAAACGGGGAACCGTCCCGGGTGAAATCGGGAAGGGCAGACACTTCACGGATCTTGTTCTGGTAGCGGCGGAACTTCTCCCGCTTGATCTCGGCTTCGGCGCGGGTGGCCGGCGTAGGGTTGACGATCACCTCGCCAGTGATCGAATCGAGGATCAGGAGATCGTCATCGTTGATGAGTTCGGTAGCCTTGCCGGTATCCATGATCGCCGGTATGCCGAGGCTGCGGGCCAGGATCACGGTATGGGAAGTCTCCCCGCCCTTGTTGAGCACAAGGCCGAGCAGGTTGCGGCGACTCATCAGTTTGGCCGCCTCCGAAGGGGAGAGGTCGTCGGCCACCAGGATGATGGGTTCGCTCGCCTGTTCTTCCCGGGCCTTTTCCCGGTTCTTCAGGTTGGCGATCACCCGGTTGAGGACATCGGAGATATCGTTCCCCTTCTGCTGGAACGAGAGGTCGGGAATGGTCCGGAAGATTTCCAGGTACCTTCTCTCGGTCTCCTTGATGGCCCATTCGGCGGTGACCAGGTCACGGCGGATCACCCCCTTGATGTCACCCAGCAGGTTCGAGTCCTTGAGCAACAGGTACTGGGTTTCGATGATCAGGGCTGAATCCTTGCCGAGGATTTTCTGCAGGTCGTTATTGATTTTACGTAATTGGGCCTGAGACTTGCGGATCCCATGGTTCAACAGCCAGATCTCCTTCTCGACCCGATCGGCGGTGATTTTCTCCCGGATAATGGTTTCGGTGCGAGACTGGAACAAAGCCGCCTTGCCGATCTCCACTCCTCCGGAAACCGCCTTGCCTAGGATCCGCTTCATTTCTCCCAATTCGACGGCCTTTTTCATGAATGCTCCATCCGGACCGAGCCTGGATCGAGCAGAAAAACGACCGGAATAAGACGTTCGCCAGTGGCCATCTGCACCCATTCTACCATAGAACCGGCTATTCCCCCAGCCGGATTCTACAGGCTCAATTTCTCCCAATACTGCTTGGGCATCTCCTGGGCCAGTTTTAGAGACCCTTCGGCACCGGCGAAGAAGGGGTCTTCGACCACGGTGATCTTGACATCACCGAACTCGATCAATGCCTTCTTCAAAAAATCGCTGATGCCGCGGATCTGGCTGCCGCACCCGGCCAGAACGATATTGTTGCGGACCTGGGCCTGGAATTCGGGGTCGAATCCGGCGATCATGGCGGTCACCGTCTCGACGATCGGGGGCATGATGCTCTCGCAGGCGCGCCGGATCTCCTCGGTGATGTCGTGCTCGATCGGCCGGCCGGCCACGGGGATTTCGACCTTCACCGGATCGCGTCCATTGCCGACGAAACTGCTCTGCTCTTTGAAATGGCGGACCATGTTGACATTGAAATTGGAACTGGGGTATTTTTCGGTCATCAGCTTGAACAGCTGCTGGTCGATGAAATCTCCGGCGGTGACGATCGTTTTCTGGTCTTCCTCGCCGGGGATGGTGCCGTGCATGATGCAGAAATCGACGGTGCCGGCCCCGATATCGATGACCAGGGCGTCGGTGAGCAGGTCCATGCCGTAGGCCACCGAAAACGGCTCCGAAACCACGATGACGGCTTCAACATAATCGGAAACGGCCTTGATGATCGACTTCTTGTTCACTTTGAACGATTCGGCGGGGACACCGACGACCGCATAGACAGGCTGATCCTTCTCGGGCTTGGCATGGGCGATCATCTGGCGGATCAACTCCCGCACCGATTCCTCCTCTTTTCCCGTCCCCTCCTTGATCACACCGTACTCGAGGGGCCGGTAAATTTCTAGTGAAAGCCTGTTTTTCAGGGCTTCGGTGCCGAAGAGGACCGGCTTTTTCAGTACTTTGGCGGCGATGAAATCCTTGGGCCAACCCACGTAACTTTCCATCCAGTGTTTTTTGCCGGTACTGGCCACGATGGCGCTGCTGGATGTTCCCAGATCGATCCCCACATATAGATTGTTCTTCTTGCTCCCCTGCTCCTGTGCTTGCATATCACACCTCGCTTGTGGTTTGTTTGCGTTTATCGTCGATATAATCGCGTATTCCCTGCTCCAGGTAACCGGCAATCTCCTCCCGGTAGGCTTCAATGCTCAGCTTCCGCTCTTCCTCCAGGTTGCTCAGGCAACTCAGTTCCGCCAATATGCTCGGCATTTCCACGCCGATCAGAACGACGAATGGGGCAGTTTTCACCCCATAGTTGTACATATCCCCGTTCTGCAGATGGATATTGCGATACAAGCTGTTCTGGATCTTGCGCGCCAAAAGCCGCGATTCCTGCAATTTCAGTGTATTGCTGATGTTCTGCAAAACACTACGAAAATCGTTCATCGAATAGTGGGTCCCCTGGTTCTCCCGCTGTGCCAAAGCCAGGGTTCGCCGGTCGGAGTTCGGTCCGAAATAGTAGGTTTCGATGATCCCATAGGATTTCCCGGGAATGAAGTTGACGTGCAGGGAGATGAAGAGATCGGTCTGCTGCTGGTTGGCGAAACGAACCCGCTCTTCCAGGGAAAGGGTGAGATCGGCTTCCCTCGTGAGCAGCACCTGATAGCCGAGATGTCCCAAAAATCTCCGTTTCAACCGCTGAGCGATGTCGAGGGTGATATCCTTCTCCCGCGTCCCCATTCTGCCCAGGGCGCCCGGGTCCCCGCCGCCATGCCCGGGATCGATGACGATCGTCCGCACCTGCAGGCCGAACAGGTCGCGCAGGGCGAAAAAGGTCTGATCAGTAAGAAAGCTGTACTCGCTGAAATCGACGCGCGGTTGGCTGACGGGCTGCGCGGGGGAATTCTCCAGTACGGGTGCGGTGCTCGGGGCCGGGATGAGAACGGATTTCCGGGAAAACGGGGTGAGCGACTCGGAGGTCACCAGGGTCATCTGCGTATAGCTGAAAATTGCGATCAGGAACACCGCCGTCTTCACGATGATCCAGGCTCTGATCCGCTTGTTCTTCTCTTTCCTGATCAGGCCGTTGATACGAAGATTTTCCTCGAATACTCCCAGCAGCATCCCGTCCCGGATCCGCTGTCGCCGGCGCGCCGAAAAAAATCGATTCCGATTGCCCATGCGATCCGCTCGTTGTGCCTCCATTCGGTTAAGCGACTATGTAAAGTATAATATAGAATGTTATTTTTTTCACTTATTCCCTATATTTCCACGTTTCCCAGGGCGGGATCAAACTCATTTTTCCTGCTTTACCCGATCGATGACCTTCTGTTCATCTTTGCTCGGCGGTTGTACGCGGCCGCCGAGATGACGGCCGAAGAACACTTCGACCTCGGCTAAAAACGCCAGTCTGTTGGGCAGAAAATTCAACCCGTGGCCCTCGTCGGGGAATTCCAGGTAGACCACCTCCCGCTGCCGCCCGCGGAGGGCGCTGACGATCTTCCGCGATTCCAGGAAGTGGACCCGGGGATCATTGCGGCCCTGGGCAATCAGCATGGGGATGGTAATGCCGTCGGCCTGATACAAGGGAGAAACCTGGATGAGCGATTCCCGGTCGGTCTCCGGGTGGCCGACCCGCAGTTCGAACATCTTCAGCAGCGGTTTCCAATAGGGAGGAATGGTGCGGATGAACGTAGTCAGATCACTGGGGCCGCAAAAATCGACGCTGCAGGTGAATTGCGAGGATTGAAAGGCCGCCGCGGCCAATGCCGCATATCCGCCGTATGAGGAGCCGAACACCGCCGTCTTTTTCGGATCGGCGATTCCCTGGTCCACCGCCCATTTCCGGGCATCGAGCAGGTCGTCCAGCATCTTCCGTCCCCATTGCCGGTTGCCGGCGGCGAGAAACCGTTTGCCGAATCCCTGCGAGCCGCGGTAGTTGACCTCCAACACGGCATAGCCGCGATCGGCCAGCCATTGGGAGACCGGGCTGAAGTCCCAGACATCCCGTTCCCCCCAGGGGCCGCCGTGGACGACTAGGACCAGGGGCAGTTTTACCGGTTCCCGACCGGCCGGAAGCGTCAGGTAGGAGACCAGATCGAGGCTGTCGCGGCTGCGGATGGACAGCGCTTTCTTGGGAAGCCCCGGATATTTTTCAAAGTCAGGGCGGGTGGAAAAGACGGTCTCGATTTTCCCGTTGCGCCGGTCGTACGTGCAATAGGCCCGAGGCTGGCGGTCGCTTCCCGCCAGGACCGTCCAGATCGGATCTTCGAGATCGTGATTGAGAACATGGAGGCGGCCCGGGCGGGCTTTTGCCAATTCTTCGAAAGCGGACTGCCAGGCCGGGTCCAGGACCACGTATTCGGGTTGCAGGTGGTCAATTTCCAGACAAGCCGGGTCCCCGGCGGCGGTATAGAACACCCGGGTGATATCGGCCTTGCCCGGATCATGGCGGAGCTCCTCGGCCCCCGATTTCATGTCGAGGCGGTACAGACTGAGCATGTCGGTTTTCAGGTTATGGAGGACGTACACGCTTTGACCGTCACGGCCGAAGCGGTCGAGTATCACATTTTCATCGATCCCGCTGGAATAAACGGTTTTCCATTCCCCGGTCACGCCGTCGCGGATGCGGATGATCTCCCCGCCTTCGGGCCGGGTCATGGCCATGGCCCGCAAGCGCAACTGCTCATCGACCTTCCACCCGATCACCCCGCCCGGATTTTTCATCTCCAGCTTCAACTCCCGTTTCGTCAGGTGCAACCGGAAAAGGTCGAATTCCTGCGGATTGTCCCGGTTGAGGAGCAGCAGCACCTCGTCGGGAAAGAGCTGTGAAGCCGGCAGCAACCGGACCTGCACCTTCTTCACCGTGACCAGTTTCTGCAGCTTGGCTTTGGGATCGAAGATATCGAGAACCCCGAGCGAGTTGTTCTCGTCCCCCTCTTCGTCCATGGTCACCAGCAGCCGGCGGCTGTCGCCGGTCCAATAGAGGTTGAATATGCCGGAGATGCCTTTTTTTTTCAGGGAATGCTTTTGCACACTCCCGGCGCCCAGGTCCCGGATGCAGATGTTCCAGTCTTCGGTCTCGGTCCGTTCCGAATAGAGCAGATAGCGGCCGTCGGGAGAAACCTGGATGGCGCCGACCGCCGGGGCAAACAGGTCCCGGCGCGGGATCAGCTCCGCCTCCGCCGCCAACGCCGGCCGGCCGCAAAGTGCGAGAATCACCGCCGCGAGGGAAATGAAGACAAACCGGTTTATTCTTTCTTGAGTCATCTCGTCCTCCAAAATTCTATGATACGGGAATGGAAAGAATAGTCAATAGGGCCAGTCCGGGTTTCTCTTCCCTGGGGTCGGTTCAGGCGCCTACTCTCCTGAATTCAGTTTTTTTCCGAAACCCGGAGGATGTGGAGCCGCTCGAATTCGTCGTTGAAATTCTTGCCGAGGACGATTCCGCTCGTGGAAATCGCAAAGAAGCGGTATTTCTCCCGAAAAGGCATCCTCTGGGACGACTATCGGGGACGGTGCTGGTATTTTTGCATTTTCGCCGCCGGTGATGTAAAAATACTTACTTGGTTTCCCAAGTACGCCAACGCCGGTCAAAGCCGGAATGAAGAAATCAAGAAAACAAGTCCTTTAATGGGTGTCCCCTTAGCCTCAAAGGATCGCGGCGGATTGAAATACCGGGAGATTGCCAGGTTGCCGGAGTTCGAAGCATTGAAAATGAGCGCTCTCGGTTCTCTGTATCGTCATGAGAAAAAGAATAAGAAGTGATCAATGCACAAATACCAGCACCGTCCCCATGCTTCCCCCCAGCACCGTCCCCATGCTTCCCCTGTGATCCCGGAAAAGTGGCCATGCCCTTACCTTTGCGGACATCACCATGCTGCCTTCCAGATGCTGTAACACTGTCGGCCTTTTCGATGAGGACGATTTCGGGACTTAAAACATTCATTTCCATTGCGGCCTGGTATCCCTCAGCCGTTGGCTTCATTTAATTCGTTGCCTCCTTAAATGCAACTTGGATTACGGGCTGCCGGCTACGCTTTGCCCGTGGGGGATTTTAACCCCCTGAATCGCTCCAACTTTCCTGGCGCACAAAGGCATCGTCCCCCATCGACTCCATGAAAAGAAAAAGGGAGGTTATTGCTATGCTTAAAATCAACTCAAACCGGTACTTATTTAACTTCTACTCTTCGGGTAGATTATTACATGAGTCAACGATATCCGCCTCGGGTAGATTTTTGATGAGGCAATTCGACCCCTTGACAAATGATATTCAGGGTGGGAAAATCCAATCAGGAAAGGAGGGGTTGAATGGCTTCAAGCGAGTCATATGGGAAATCCCGGTTAAAGTATTTTCCAATACTAATGCTGCTAGATGCACCGCCGGGATATAGGAAACTCAAAATCGCCAGGGAATTAACAATCCCCTGAGCTCGAAGCTAGGATACAGGACAGGATTCTTGGAATACATCTTTAACAATTCAAGAAGGAGTTAATAATGTTTTTTTTCAAGCACAGAAGGGTATTCGTTTTTTTCTTAGTGTTCATAGTTTTTCATCCCATTCATATTTCGTCTTCTCCGTTCTATGCGAAACAACCCATTGAGAATTCGGATGAAAATACTAATTCACTATCTCCATGTAAGATCCCTCCCGATGAGGGAAGCTTGCTACTAGGGCGGTGGTGTGGCTATCTCCAAGCAACGGCGATTAATGTCAAGAATCAGATTCTTCTATTGGGTGGGGATGGAGATATTGAACTCAGGGACTTTCTATCAGGCAAGCTCCTGCACCGCTACGCCAATTCCAACCCCGGTATCGAGATTAAGCAGATGGATTTTTCCCCGGATGGAAGCCATTTCGCCATTCTTTATGACAGCAGCGAAGTGCGGCTCTGGAAAACCGCTAACGAAGACATGCCTATCGTTGTAACCTCTGAATCACGCACCGACTGCGGAAGTTCTGATTCGACATCCTATCTGGCATTTTCTCCGGACGGAGATATCCTCACAGTCCAGTTGAAAAGTAAAAATTCCCTGCTGCTTTGGAACACTTCCACTTCCTCTCTATTGGGGACCGTGGTGCCACCTGAAAAAATGCAGAGGGCCGACAACGTTTGCTTTTCCCCAGATTCCAAACTGGTATTCTGGAGTGGTTCTTTATGGGATACGGCATCGTTAAAGAGGCTGCAGGTGTTGAGCGGAACGGATGCCCAATTCTCTCCCGATGGCACGAAGGTTGCATCTGTCTCTGAGGGACTTTCTGGGGCAAAGGCCATCGATCTTTGGGAAGTGTCCAGCGGCAAATGGATCAACTCCCTTTCGGAAAAAGACGGAATGATCTGGTCATACCAGTTTACTGCAGACGGAACGGCCTTGGCTATACATATTTTTTCTCTTAAAACCCAGATCGAGCGTATCGTTTTTTGGGACCTTGCAAAAGATAGAACCCTTCCTTTGGAAGTGTCTGGCAGCAGCAGGAAGATTATTGGAGCTCTAGGAGAAAACATACTTTGTGCATCCTATTACGGAGGGATTTGTGAAATCAACATCAAAACCGGAGACACAAGGATTATCCCGGGCCAGAGCCAGATTGCGTATGATTGGAGTTTGAGAGGTTCTCTCTTCAAATTCTGGGGAAATTTTTCCTCGGACAAAAAAGGGCTCTTTCAGAAGATGGCACCTAATCATGGGGATCTGAATCTCATCGATCTCGCAACTACAAAAGGCAAAGGTTTCACGCTTTCCGGAAAGACGGAAAACATGGCAAGAGTCAAACCGTCCGGAAATATTTCATTGGTATCAGTTGAATATCTTGATCAGAACGTGCGAGCCGATGCTATCGAACTTGGTTATTATACGACACTGTTTCCAGGGAAATATCGATTCCTTGTGAATTATTTTGGTAGCGGCCCGTCGAGCTTTTCCCCTACGATTGTTAATACAACAGTCCCTAGGGAGCTAATTACCGAATTGTTACCTGGGCGAAAATACATTATTGATGGGAATTTCATAAAAAAAGAGCTCGTCTTAAAAATCGTCGAAGAATGATTGCAGATTAGAAATCATCATTTAATCAAGCCTTGGTTATCTATCCGAAATATACCGACTAAAGTGTATTGTTTAGACTTTTTCCATCCAATAGCCTCAATAACTCTAAAATCCATAATCATATATTGGTCAGGATGTGATTAACTGAAATTCGACACTTGAAAAATGAATAACATTGTCTAGCGCGGATTTCGGGGAAGTCATGCTGGGCTTGGCACTACATTTTTCGATTTCGGTTTCGCCAGCGGCCGGGAAGCATGGGGGACGGTGCAAGTATTTTTGCATTTTCACCGCCGGTGATGTAAAAATAATTACTTGGTTTCCCAAGTACGCCAACACCGGTCAGCACCGGAATGAAGAAATCAAGAAAACAAGTCCTTTAATGGGTGTCCCCTTAGCCTCAAAGGATCGCGGCGGATTGAAGTACCGGGAGATTGCCAGTTTGCCGGAGTTCGAAGCATTGAAAATGAGCGCTCTCGGTTCTCTGTATCGTCATGAGAAAAAAAATACGGAATGAACAATGGGACAGCCATGGGGGACAGCCATGGGGACGGTTCTTGTTTTCTTGTTTTCTTCATTCAGAAGCGAACTGGAATTGGTGTACACAACCATAATAGCCACTTTTTTTTCCTTTGTCATCGCGAAGCCCGGCCCTGGCGGCGAACCGAATCCGAATTGAACCTTGATAATATAGGAGAATCTCCTTATAATCTGGCCATGGTTCGGGATAATCCAGATGCTTTGGGAAAGAAAAACCTGAAATCTGTTTTTTCCCGGCTTCAATGGGATTCAGCCACTCCGGTCTCCGAAGAAGACCTGTTTCTATTTTTAATGGAGGAGAAGCCGCTGGCGGGACTGGACCGGCCCCGATTGCTTGCACGGCTTCTGCAATCAGCCCGTTGGTATGAATTGATCGACCTTTTTGGCATGAAACGGCTGCGCGGTTTTTTAAGCGATGAGGTGCTTAGGAATATCTGGATCCCCGGAATGAGGAACCACTATGAGTATATCCGTTCCGTCTTGGACCGAGCATTATCGGCGAATCTATAAATTGCAGGACCGGATCCTCGAGATCGTCGCCCGCACAAATTCTGTTTTATATCTTGGCGGTGGCACGGCCTTGTCGCGCTTCTATCTGCACCACCGGTATTCCGATGATCTTGATTTCTTTTCCCCTCCCGTTTCATCCTGGGTGGAAATGGTGCAGGACATGGTGGAGCGGATCGAGAAACAACGATTCATTGTGGAAAGCGGCCCGCTTGACCTGAATTTTGCCCGAATCTCGGTTCGCTCTCCCGAAGATGATGAGAAAATCAATGTAAAAGTGGATTTCATTCAGTCCGACCATCCCCGCTTCGGGTCCCTGAAAGAAACCGTGGAGTTCCCCCGGGTCGACCATATCCGCAATATCCTGTCCAACAAACTAGTCTATATCGCCTCCATGGAACCGAAAAATTTCGCGGATATCTGGATGATCTGCCGCTTTTTACCCTTTCATTGGCGGGAGGTCATCGAGGAAGCCCGGCAGAAAGCCTTAATCGATGAATTCACCATATCCCGTTGCCTTCACGAATTTTCCTCCAGCGAACTTTCCCGAGTTCGCTGGATTCAGCCTCCCGATCCCAGAGATTTCGAACGGGAGCGGGATGTGATTGTGGAGAATATCATCACAGGTGGAGAAAACACGCTAGCTAAGGGCTGAGGGACAGTGCAAGCCACCTTGGGTTTGATCGTTTCCCTGCATGTTTCTTTATAGGCAGATGCGGGTCTGCGTGTCCGCCCGTTTTCCCCTCCAGGGCGGACACATAAGTCCGCCCCTAGGGATCGTCACCTTCCCCGGTTGAGGACGCGGAAGGTGCGCTCCAGGCGCCGACCCTCGGCGTCCATCAGCACCAGCCGGTGCTCGCCCGGGCCCGCCTGTATGGTGATCTGGTGGAACCGCCGCGTGGCGGTCAGGAACGTTTCGTCCAGGTGCCAGAAGATCGTCGTCTCGGGGTGACGGTGGACCGCCTCGAAAACGGCGCTGCCCGGGTTCCCGTCCAGGTCGATGGGGATGAAGACGGCCGTTTCGGGCTCCGGGTAGATCAGGCTCATCACCTCCCTCCCCGCCTCCAACTGGTTTCGCGATGCACAATCGGGCCGGAAGGGGGGGAGGGTGCGATACTCGGGGTGGTATTTCCGGTAGTAATACTCCTGAACCGGCGGCAGCAC
>Ga0209287_10000723_pt1 | contig 18450 bp, 17 predicted proteins | sample PPLLak3cmMay2015_2_FD_187255 | JGI IMG/M metagenome (GOLD analysis project Ga0209287, IMG submission 187255) | Freshwater sediment microbial communities from Prairie Pothole Lake near Jamestown, North Dakota, USA - PPLs Lake P8 Core (1) Depth... | ecosystem: Environmental > Aquatic > Freshwater... | reverse complement strand
ATGGCCAGTTCAGGCACTCTTTTGAGCCCTCTGCGTTTCAGATCAAGGAGGATCTCTGTCCAGGACAGCTCGCTTTCTCTCATTCCGCTTTCAAGGGCGATGAGTTCCTTTTTGCCTTCTTTAGTGGCTCCTATTATTACCAGAACACATTGCCTGTCTTCCATACGGACATTGCAGTAGATGCCGTCAGCCCAGATATATACATATCTTTTGTTGGAGAGATCGCGCTTCCGCCATATCTCATATTCATCCTCCCAGACGACCTTGAGACGGCTTACTGTCGAGGATGACAACCCCTGAGCATCTTTGCCTACAAGGGCCGCTAGCGCCTCACTGAAGTCTCCTGTGGAGATCCCTTTCAGGTATAGCCAGGGGATAAGCTCCTCCATGCTTTTCGTCTTCCGGAGATATGGAGGAAGCAACGCTGACGTAAATTTAATAGAATCTGTTCCGTCAGGTTGACGATCCCTGATGCGTGGCATCTTAACTGGTACAGACCCTATCCCTGTTTGTATTTCACGCTCTGGGAGGTATCCATTTCTTATTACCCTCGTTCTATCAAGATCGTCTTTGAAGTCTTTATACTCGGACAAGAAAATCTCAATCTCGGTTTCAAGGGCTTCTGCCAATAACTTCCTGGCCCCTGACCGCAGGATATCAGTTATTGGATCATCTATAAATCTTTCTAGCTTTTTAATTTGGATTACGTTATCTTTGCTCATGGTGTGTGTATCCTTTCTGATAATTGTTTCAGTTTCCCGGGTTCCTTGTAAGCTCCCGGGAGGATACACCACCTACCCCTTTAAACACAACTTTCGTTTATAACTCGGGGACATACGGTCTATGCCAGTTATAGTAAGGCTGCCACTCCTGCAATTTATCCTCTAAGTCTATCGAATAAAAATCTTCAGTTGCAGAGAACTCATCCAAGCCAGTCTTTTGAGATCTTTCAACTTTGCCATTGAGATGTGGAGATTCTGGCTTCACAGGTCTGAATTTGATTGAATAGGTCATAATGCTTCACAAATTACAAAATTAACAGGTGTAAACCGTAATACCGTTAATCGATATTTAAAAAAAATTCGGATGAGAGTTGCGAGACATTGTCAATAATCATCTCCCTTTCTCGGTGAAGTAGAAGTTGATGAAAGCTACTTTGGTGCTTGTCGTATTAAAGGACGGAGGGGCCGTGGAGCTTTCGGAAAAACAATTGTCTTCGGCGTGTTCAAATGAAATGGTAAAGTTAACACGGAAATAGTTCCTAATTGCCGAAGATCCACACTACAAGCGGTTATAAGGTGTCTCGAATAGATCCCAGTAGTATCGTTCATTCAGATGGCTGGCCAGGGTACGATGGCCTCGTCCATCTTGGATACAAAAAGCATTTTAGGGTCCATTACGAAAATGACGAATTTGTAAATAAGAAGTCTCATATTAATGGTATTGAGAGCTTGTGGGATTATACAAAGTCACGATTGAATCATTTCCGTGGAATGTCTAAATCGACATTCTATTTAGACATGAAAGAGTGTCAGCTCAGGTTTAATTACAGAGGCAAAAATATATACAACTTACTTCTCAAGATGTTTATAAATAACCCTCTGTTCTAGTCATGACCCTATTTTTTATAGTAAAACCATTTTGGGATGATCATATTCCTGTGTTGTTTGCTTTTATTATAGGCATTGGTTTTTCTTTACTTATTCCAGTATTAGTATAACGTATCATTAAAAACTTTACATATATAGATATTTTTGGTATATTGGTTCAAAAACGAATGGAGGAACCAATATGCCACGGAAGAGCCAAAAAGCAAAGTTAATTTTAGACGTAAAACAAAAGGAACAATTACAAAAACTTTCGCAATCGCGAACGGCACCGATCAGAGAGGTCCAGCGAGCTAATATCTTACTGCGCTATGCAGAAGGCATAGATTTTACTGATATTGAACGCACAGTTCAAGCTAGCAGGCCAACGATTTATAAATGGGTAGAGAAGGCATTGGCCATGGGGATCGATGAAGGCCTTAAGGACAAATATCATCGTCCCAAAGAACCTAAGATTACAGAAGAAGCAAAATCATGGGTTATCAACATTGCCTGCAAGAAGCCTATGGAATATGGCTATGCTGCGGAAAGATGGTCCCGAAGCTCCTTGGCAAATCATGCCAGAAAACATGGTCCTAATGAAGGGCATGATTGTTTGAAAAATGCGGCTAAGGCGACAATTCAGAGGATACTGAATGAGCATCCAATACGTCCCCATAAAATGGCCTATTATTTGGAACGCCGCGATCCTGATTTTGAGAAAAAAATGATAGATATTTTGTGTGTCTACAAGGAGGTTAACCTTCAAAATGAAACAGCTAAACCAGGTGATATTCCCTCTATTATAAGCGTGTCCGTAGATGAAAAACCCGGAGTGCAAGCCATAAGAAATATAGCTCCTGATTTAATGCCGGAACCAGGAAAACGGTCCAGAATAATGAGGGATTACGAATATAAGCGTTTGGGAACGCTGTCGATACTGGCAGCCTTGGATTTGCATGATGGCAATGTAATTGCTCAGGTTCATGAGAGACATCGCAGCAGGGAATTTATATCTTTACTTAAAGAGATAGACGCTTATTATCCGGCGGAATCTACCATTCGGATTATATTGGATAATCATTCCGCTCATATATCTAAAGAGACCATGAAATACCTTGCTGGCAGACCGGGGAGATTCCTTTATGTTCATACGCCAACGCATGGTTCCTGGTTAAATCTTGTTGAAACGCTTTTTGGCAAAATGGCAAGAACGTTTCTGAAGCACATTCGTGTGAATTCTAAACAGGAACTAAAAGAAAGGATCATGTTGGGCATCAAAGAAATAAATGCATCACCGGTTGTTCATCAATGGAAGAAATTTGATTTTGCTCATGCTTTTTAATGTAAATATAATATTGAAACGTTATATTAGTATGCATTATTTTATCACAATGGGCCAGATTGCGTATATTCATAAAACATAGCTGTAAATATAATTGATCAATAGAATTCATTTTGAGACGAATAAAACAAAGAATCCTTTAGGGCTTATTAGAGTTGTTGATAAAGTAGCTTCACACGGGTATAACTTGATAACTATTTAATTTATCTAATAAGGGAGGGAGATATGCCAGGGATTACAGGTATAATCACTAAACAATCTAATGGAAATGAATTTAATAATTTAAATATCATGCTTAGTAGTATGATGCATGAATCATTTTATGTTTCAGGTACATATAAAAATCTCGAACTTCGATCTCATTTAGGATATGTCTCTATAGAAGGCTCATTTTCCGATTGTATGCCAATATACAATGAGAAAAAAGATTTGGTTATGTTTTTATCAGGTGAATGTTTTTTAGATAAGGACACTATTAATTCTCTTAAAAGTCGAGGACATGAGTTTAACCCGAGTAATGCCAGTTACCTGATCCATCTTTATGAGGAACAGAAAGATGATTTTTTTAAAAATCTGAATGGTTGGTTTAGTGGAATAATTTTGGATACTCAAAGAACAAAAGCTGTTCTATTTAACGATCGATATGGAATGCAAAAAATCTATTACCATGAAAATGAAAATGGCTTCTACTTTTCCTCTGAAGCGAAATCATTACTTAAGATATTGCCTTATCTACGTAAAATTGACTTTCAAAGTATGGGGGAATTTATTACCCTTGATTGCGCGATAGCAAATAAAACCTTTTTTTCAAATATTTCCTTACTGCCGGCAGGTTCGGCTTGGAGTTTTACAAATGGGAATGTAGAAAAGAATCGATATTTTGATCAAAGCAGTTTGGAAAACCAGCCAATTTTAGAAAAAAAGCAATTTTATAAAGAACTGGGTGAAACGTTTGAAAAAATACTTCCTCGTTATTTTTCAGGTGAATCTATTGGAATGTCTTTAACAGGTGGTTTGGATACCAAAATGATCTTGGCATGCTTCAATTCCATTTCTGGCGACCTACCCTGTTTTACCTATGGTGGCATGTATGGTGATTCTATTGATGTACGTATCGCACGGAGGGTTGCAGAGGTTTGTGGCCAAACACACGAGGTCATACGGCTTGATAATAAATACCTTTCAGATTATGCCTCTCAAGTAAAGAGAGGAGTATTTATTACCGATGGTTTAGCTGATGCATGCACATCAGATGAGGTCTACCTTAGCAAACTAGCTCGGCAAATTGCTCCAATCAAAATGACTGGTAAATTTGGTAGTCAAGTTATGAGGAACGTGAGCGTTTTAAGGTATAGTGAGCCTGAAGAACAATTAATCAACCGTGATTTTCAAAAATATATTTCTATTGCTAAAGAGAAATATACAGAAATTCGCAGCGGTCATAGTTTGTCTTTCTTTCTTTATAAGGAGATCCCTTGGTACTTTTCAAGATTTTCAAATGCAGAATATTCTCAGTTAACAGTACGTAGCCCTTATCTTGATAATGATTTTGTAAATTTATTGTATAAAGCACCAGCTGGAGGTTTTCCCTCTTCTGAATTTCAACTCTATCTTATTAAGAAAAACAGCCCCGAGCTATATAGGATAATGACAAATAGAGGATTTGGTGGAAGTTCTGCGCCTCTGGTTTCGAAACCGTTAAAATTGACATATAAGTTTCTTATGAAACTTGACACATTGTTAGTTGAGGGACGTTTACCCTACAATTTGCAACATTGGGTAGCAAGGTTAGATTATTTCCAGGCATCTAGATTGTTAATAGGCTATGATAAATTTCGGTTTTATCGTTTATGGTTCCAAAATCAATTATCTCAGTATTTAAAAGAAATGCTGTTGGACAGTAAAACATTAAATAGACCTTATTGGAACAAGGATTTCATAATTAAAATTGTTAATGATCACATAAATGGGCGTGGAAATTATTTTTATCAAATAAATAAGGTGCTTACTATGGAATTGATACATAGAACTTTAGTTGAGGATATTTGAATTATTTTACTCTTAACAAAACAGGTTGAGGCTTGTGATTCTTGTAATGATTTGAATAGAGATTTTTTTTAAAATCGGCCTTTAATTTTAACTTATCATTGTCTGGGTGAAGTAATTTTAAAATTTCTAAAAATCTACTATAAGAATGCCACCTAATTCCTTATACACGACATTTTACAACAACTTCAAAATATAGGGAATGTATACCGACTGATCATATATGAGATAGAGTTAAGGGTCTTTTTCTTGAATGAGCAAATCAAATTGATTTTAGGATGATGTGAAGTATCCGAGGAACATGTTCATAAACTGATATGCTTTCAATAGAGTTGTTTTTTATCTAGAGCAGTAGGTGTTTTGAAAAGGATATCTTGAAACAAAATTTTCGAGGAATTTCAAAAAAAGAAATTTTGGGAATGATATTGGTTAGGACAAAGATATTTCTTTAGAACTATCGGTGAATAAATAACAGAAGGTGTTGTTAGAAACTATATTTAGTATCATATTTGATCTCTTAATCAATCGAGAATGTTTGAATAAAGTCCAAGAAGCCTCAGCCTTGGATCGAGGAGTTTCTCTGTTCTGCAAGTAATGATCGTGAGGATAGTAGATTAATGATAAATAGCAAGATGCACAAAAATACTAAAGTTGACCCTCAGCGAATCGAATGGCTTGATGTTCTTAAAGCTTATACGATTTTTTTAGTTTTTGTTGGCCACAAAACCGACAATGTTTTGTTAGAACAAATCATTTATTCATTTCATGTGCCACTTTTTTTCTGGATTTCCGGATTTGCTTTTAATCGATCGAAATATAATAATTTTTTTAATTTCCTAAATAAAAAAATTAGAACTTTACTTGTTCCCTATTTTGTGTTTGGTCTTTTTTCTTTTATATTCTGGTTTGTGATAGTTCGTTCTCTCAGTATACGAGGCCAAGCCCTATCAATGGACCCATTGCCACGATTTTGGGGAATATTTTATGGTGTAGGTGTGGAACCATGGTGTAATCCTATGGATATCGCTTTCTGGTTTTTACCATGTCTATTTGTTACTGAAATATTTTTTTGGTTTATTAACAGTCTTTTTCAAGTTAATGTTAGAAATATTGTTGTGATATTATTTCTGATATGCGGGTATTTAACAACTATATGGTTGCCTTTCCATCTGCCATGGAGTGCAGATGTTGCGTTGACTGCAATATTTTTTTTCCATGTTGGCAACATCACTAGATTTCTGGATATTAACTTATCTGAAATCCGTTTAGGTTGGAAAATTTCTTTAATATTTTTATTATTCTTCATAATGGTATTGTCGAGCATAATTAATGGTAAAGCCGATATGAACTACAATCATTATGGGAATATGATTCTATTTATAATCGCCGCGCTTTCGGGTATTTATTTTTCCTATCTCATGCTCCGGGAACTTTCAGTTTCGCATATAATATCATATGTGGGGCAGAATACCATTATACTTGTTGGTCTTGGTGGAATTTCATCATTCATTATTAAAAGTATCTATTTTGTAATATTAAAATCTTTTCCTATAGGTGAAAAAATGGGGCTGAGTGAAACGATTATATACTCCTTTCTAGAAATCGGTCTGCTTCTGCCCGTAATGTATATGATTAATAACTATATGCCCATTATTATTGGACGTGAAGGACGAAATAAAATAAATTGAAGCACCATGAGATGTCGTTGTCTCTTTTAATATTATGCTAACAATGATTAATAAATAGTTAATTTAACCGATGGGTGAAACTAACGAAATATCACTTATCGATTTAAACTTGGTGAACATGAGAACATAATCCTCTTTCACCTTGTGTGAAACTATTAAATAAAAAAAGCTCGAATCATCATGCATAATCTGGGATAAATGTTCAGTAGTGTTTTGTCTTTATCTTGAATTAACTTCGCATGTACGGATAATATTTAGGATCAGTAACATTACTGCATATCTGAATCAAGAATTTAGTGAGATATTATAACCAATGTAGAGAACGCCATGTGAAATAAGATGCTAAAGGCACATTGTATTTATTGCCAAAAATGGAATTAAAATAGAGATCCTCCAAGAATAAAGACCACAGCAATATTCTCTTTTTTGAGAATCTCAGATAATGAATTTAAAACAATTTTATTTTTTTATCTAATAATAACTGAGCATGGATAATTTTGTTAAAGTAAGAATTATTATTTGTCTCTTCCTAAAAAAAATATTTTTGAAATATTAATTTCTTTATTTAAAATCAAATAGGTTAGTATTTAATAAAATGACAGCCAGCTTCTTGAACTTATACTTTGTGGGAATATTATGCTTAATTGGCATTATAAGATACATTTTTCCTAAAAGATATTATGTAATATTTGGAGCTATAAGTAGTGCTTTACTCATATGGCTGGCAGCTCCCAAAAGCCTGTTGGTCATATGTGGATTGACTATTTTTTTTATATACCCTTTGCAACTTCTCCAACGATCAGCAAAAAAAAATTATCTATCAAAAAGTGTAACAAATTCCTTTTTATCGATCGGTATAGCCGGATTAGTAATCCTGTTGATATACTACAAAATCTACCTCCATTTCTCGATCCCATGGCTTGGAGGGCCTAGATTGCGAGAAAATATTTTAGCTTTAATTGGTTTTTCCTATTTTATTTTTCGCGCTATTGATTATTTACATATCCAGCTTATATCGAAAACTAAAGAAGGTGGCATATGGGAGCTTCTTTATTATGTTTTATTTCCTCCTACCATAACTAGCGGCCCTATTCAAAAATATCAGGATTTTTACCAGCAGATAATAAATCCATTACCCCTTTCATCTTCAACAATATTTAATGCTGCTTACCGTATTACTAGAGGATTTTTTAGAAAAGCAGTTCTCGCCGTAATATTAAATAAATTTGTCGAGAAGCTTTTAGAAGCTCAACAACCCATACTATTTCAAAGTATTTTGATCCTGTTTTTGTTATACTTTTATTTTTATTATGATTTTGCTGGTTACTCAGATATCGCAATAGGATTTGGTCTTCTTCTCGGAATACGTGTTCCCGAAAATTTCCGGATGCCATTTACAGTGACCAATTTTTCTGAATTCTGGCGAAATTGGCATATTACTCTAGTTGATTGGTTTCGTAACCATGTATTTATTCCATTTGGGGGAATGAGAGGATCACGTTTGCATGCAGCCTCCCTTTCATTTCTGATAATGTTTTTATGTGGATTATGGCATGGCCTAACGCTTAATTTTGTTTTATGGGGGATTTGGCATGGGGTCAATATGTTCACGGAAGCGATGTTAGGTGTTAAACCGATTCCACCCGGACTGCGAAAAGGACTAAAATATTGGATTAGAGTTCTTTGGTGCAATACACGAGTAGCTTTAGGATGCATTTTCTTTTTACCTGATTCACAAGCTATTATGCGCGTTTTACATGGATTTATGTCATGGTGATTATGAATAAGTTTAATTTTAAAAGCATAACTAAATCCAATTATTGGATATTGGTTAAATGGTCATTAATGGCGGTTAGTATTTTTTGGATGATAGTTTTCCTTCTTTCTGAACAAGCAGCACAGGTGCCTGAATTTGTCTATGTTAACTTTTAAATTATCAATTTATAAAAAGTATGTATTTATTCCTTTTTTAATTTGGTTTTTGTCCTTTTTTATCGCTGAGTTCAGCTTACAGCAACTAGGTGATCGGACAACTGAGGATATTCAGGGGATTTTTACTCAGTTTAACAACAGTAGCTACAAACTCTCACCTAATGTAGCTTTCTTTGCTAAATATGCATCTGGCCCTTTTTCTGTCTTTACGGATGGTTTAGGACTTCGTTGTGATGCAGCTAGAAAATATTCGGTCAAAAAGGGAGATGCTGTTGATATACTGTTTATTGGTGATTCTCAAGGTTTTGGGAATGGAGTTAACTATGAAAATACTATTGCAGGCAGAATAGCTATAATTGCTGAGGGAAAAGGAGTCCGTGTAGCGAATGAGTCAGTTGGTGGGCATGCCTTAAGAAACCAGTTTGAACTTTTACAATGGTTACAAAACCAAAAAAATTTACAGATCTCTAATTATGTCATTTTGTTAACACCTGTTATGGCTACATCTGCATGTGATTCATTTGCGACTGCCTTTGTGAGTCAGGATGGTCGTCTGTACGACAAGAAAAAGAATAATTTTGAGATGATAGTTCTATGGTTTAAAACACACTCAGTAGTCTATGCTCGATTGCGGGACGCAATTCGTAATATAGGGTTAGGAGCAAATCCTTTAAGTGAGACCCCTCTAGTCTTTCAGATGTATAATGCTAATACCGACGAAGAAGAAGCTGTAAGAAAATTGGCCAGTTGTTTGAAAGAATTCCGTGACTTTGCAGATAGCAATAGTGCTACTTTATCGGTTGTTTATGTTCCATTAACTAATGAGGTGGATTTCATTTCACTCCGGAGAATAGCAGAAACTAAGGGATTGAAATTAGATCCAGATTTACCAATACGCGTCAGTAAAAGAGCTGCAGAAGAACTAGGTATTTCATTTTTTAATATCCGTAATGTGTTAGAAAAAGCTAATGACAATGGTCAGCAATTACATTTGAAAGCTGACTCTCACTATAATACAGATCTATCTATAGATAGTGCATATTACCTTTGGCAAGAGATTGAAACAGTATTACTAAAAACAAATGATGTATCAAATTAGGAGATAATGCATATGGAAATTCAAGGGATGATGTCAGGATTGCGTAATTATATTAAAGAACACTTTAATGTTCCAGAAAACGACCCTGACTTTAATGATGATGTTCATTTATTTAATTATGGTTATATTGATTCATTTGGTGCTGTCGAACTCATTAATTTTGTGGAGAATGAGTTTTCTATTAACATCAGCGAATCAGACTTAGTTATGTATCCTCTTAACACAATCCATGAGATTTCAGATTTTGCAATTAAACGCAAGAAAGGAGAACTTTAACATGCCAAAAATAATTATTCCTGTTTCTTCGGATACGGTCGATCGGGACACCTTATCCCAATTAGAGTATTCTATGACCTTTGCTTCTGAAAACATACAATCCTATAAAATCAATGAAAATGATATGACGATTGAAATAGAAATCTCATCAGAATCTGTTCGTGAAGAAGTAACACGTAAAATTTCCGAGCTTGTAGAACGTTATTCAAAACGCGAATTTGGCTTATTAAAGACAGTCCATTTTGAGCAAATTCGGGACTTGCCAATAATCGATACATGGAATGGTTTACTGGAACGCAAATGGGTCACTCCTGTAGGGGTAGGGCAAGTAATTCTAAGAGGGCCTGCAGCTCAGTTATTTAGCCTGATTGATAGGAAGATAGACAGTATGTTTGCGTCTTATTTTAAAGCAGAACTTGAGGTCTATCCATCAACGATCCTTTGTAAAACTTTAGATCGTTGTAACCATTTTACATCATTCCCTGAGCATATAGATTTTGTAGCTCATCTTAAGCAAGATCTAGATGTCCTCAATAAATTCTCGAATGCTTGCCGGGAGAAAGGTTGGTCTGCAACCCATAATGAAGGCCAGATGGCTGAAAATGATTTTGCTATTAGTCCATCATGCTGTTATCATTGCTATGAGGGAATGCAGGACTGGCAATTGGAGCCTCCTGGAAGGTGTACTACAATGATTCTTGGTTGTCATCGCTTTGAAGGTGCAAATCATCGAGCAATGAGTCGTCTTAGAGCATTTAATATGCGGGAAGTTGTCTGGGTTGGGCATCCTCGTTATGTGATCCAATCCCGTGCTAAAGCAGAGGAATTAATTATACAATGGGCCAAAGAATGGGAGTTAGTTGGGAGTTTTGAAACTGCTAATGATATGTTTTTTACCCAGGATTTTGCAGTGAAAGCATCATTTCAACGTCAGCAACAGGCAAAAAAAGAATTGAGGTTGCTAATTCCATCCGAAAAACAGTCGATTAGTGTTTTCTCATCAAATTTTCATGCCATGACATTTGGGAAAGCTTTTAATATTACTATCGAAGGTCGTCCTGCCACTAGCGGTTGTATTGGCTGGGGATATGAAAGGTGGATATATGCAATTTTTAGTCAGTTCGGTTTTGATGTTGAAAATTGGCCAACAAAGTTGAAAGAGGAATTTGAAACTCATACAAACAAATAGAGGTTAAAAGCATGATTATCATTGAAGATCTCATTTCGGATCACTTTGAATTAATTGCAGGCTGGTTATCGCGTCCAGATACCAACCGGTGGTTGACTTCTGAGTGGCGTAATCGAAAGGTTAGCTCGAGTATGATAGCAATTGCTGTTAGAAATAAGAAAAACCGTCTTTTTCTAGTTAAAAGTGATGAGATGCCCAGCGGTTTAGTTGGTCTTTCTGATATTGACTTGGATGATAAAACATCTATGATTTGGTATTTTCTTGGCAATTTAGAGCTTTCATGTAAAGGAGTTATTTCAGAAGCGGTTAGAAAACTAGTTTCCCTTGCCTTTCATGATATGGGATTATTATCTGTTTATGCATGGATCATGGAAAATAATATAGCTTCAGAGAAAGTTTTGTATAAAGTTGGATTTAGCAAAGCTGGTTGCATTCGGCTTGCAACAAATTCATCAGGAATTCAGGTTAATCGTATTTATTTTGACCTAATTAATAAGCTTTGATCTTTTTATGGGAAAGAGGACAGTAAAGGACCTTTACTTCGGAGAGTGGAACCACCATATCTCATGCTTTAACAGCAAAAAGGCCACTTTCATCTACTAGCCGCAAACGGAATAGCTGGTTCGGGATATTGGGCTTTGTGGCTATTGTCGAGAAACTTTCTCTAAAATATTCGGTTTCTTTTACAATTGCCTTCTTTTCTTGCAGCTTCCATCGACGACGCCTGGATACCGAAGAGATGAGTTCCACCGGAGATTCATATAAACCGCACCAATTGAAATGGTGTATTCTATTATAAAAATGAACGACACATCTTTGCCACTTTGCTTCGGGGTAGAACTCGCCCAGGGATTCAACCAGACCCAGGCATTTGTCACTGGTAAAAAGCTTTACTTCTCTTAGGCCGCGGCCCTTTAAATAACGCAGGAAAGCTGCCCAACTGGCATGGTCCTCTTTGGCGATAGTGTCAAGAATCTTTCGCACTTTTAATTAAGGTAGCCCTTGATCTGAAGCCTGGGGTCATCATTCTAAACCTGGTAGCAGAGAGACTCAAGCTGCTTCCATAAGCTGTTCCTGTAGACGATCAATATTCATGTATCGCTTTGTACCCCATTTGGTGCCAGCGATATAGCGAAGCCTGGCAGCTACCAGCATCAATGCTGATTCTCCATCTGGAAAGGCTCCCACCACGCGCGTCCTGCGCCGGATCTCGCGCATGAGGCGTTCCAGTGGATTATTGGTACGCAGTGATCTCCAGTGCTGACTGGGAAAACTGTAAAAGCTTAGAGTCTCTTCAGCACCTTCCTGCACCATGACAGCTGCTTTTGACAGCTTCATTGCATGAAGCTTTTTTTACAACTGCTTTGATTTTCTCCGAGGCCGCCTCAAAGTCCTCCTGGGCATGGATGGCTTTCAGCATCGCTGCGACTTCCTTGATTTTACCCTTCGGGATAGCGGTAAATACGTTTCTATAAAAATGGACCACGCATCGTTGCCATTTAGCATCAGGATAAAATTCCGCTAGAGATTCAACCAGACCCAGGCATTTGTCACTGATAAAAAGCTTTACGTCTTTTAATCCACGTCCCTTTAAGTGTCGCAGAAAGGCAGCCCAACTGGCACGGTCCTCTTTGGCTCCTTCTCTGACCCCAAGCACCTGACGAAAGCCTGATGAGTCTACGGCTATGGCAACTAACACGCTGACGTTCTTGACCTCTCCGGCCCAGCAGCGTTTGAGCCATAGCCCATCTAAAAATACATAGGGATGATTGCCATCAATCGGTTCGTTAAGCCATTTTTCTATGCGACCATATACTTTTTTGTTCAGATTACTTACGGTGGATGGACTTACTCTTGTCCCCCATAAGGCCTCGGTCACATCCTCAACCCTGCGCACCGATATCCCGGCAAGATACATCTCTATCAGGGCTTCTTCCACTGAGCTTTCTCTTCGCCGGTACCGCTCAATGATAGCTGTTTCAAAGGGCAGGGTTCGCAGCTTAGGTATTTTAACCTCAACCTGCCCGGCCTTCGTGTCCAGCTTGCGCTTATAATGGCCTGCCCTTGTGTCTTTGCGATCTGCGCTCCGTTGATATCGGATGGCTTGGCATAACCTGTCTGCCTCACTATCCAGAAGGGCATTTAACGTCTCTTCTACGGTACCACGTACTATCTTATCAAGGTGCCGGTTCAGTTCCTCATGTTCAATATGGATGATACTGCCGTTTTTACCCTCTTTGTTTATGTCTATTTTTTTGCTATTCTGCATTTGTAGCCCTCCTGAAGGTTAATGTTTGTGTTTTGGTCAACCCAAACCTTACCAGATCGGGGGCTACTCTTTCAAATTGTGCGAAAAATATTATACGTTATCGAGTGAGCTTTAAATGCTATGGTTTTAAATGGTTTTTTTAGCAGGTTTATAGCCTCAGTATTTACGGTTTTATTTTGCATTTCCATTTTGGAGCTTGGCTTAAGATATAATGGGAAAGGGCCTAGTAGCATATTTGAGGGAACTTATGAGGCATATAAGGACTTCTATAGATTAAAAAAAAATGTAAAAAAGAAATATAGCTATCCTTCATATAGCTATAATGTTTATACAAACTCTTATGGATTCAGGGATATAAAGACCGGTGAAAGAGACATTACAAATAAACCATTTTATGTTTTTCTTGGAGCATCTGATGTATTTGGTAACGGAGTAGATTATGAGAAGACATTTGTGGGAATATTTTCAGAGTATGCATCGAAAAAAGGAATAGAAATAATTAATATGGCCGTAGGTGGCCAATTCTTTATTGAACAGGAAATATTATTTAAGAATTTTATAACGGAGTCAAAACAATCACCAAAGGTTGTATTCTTTGTTTTAAACGATCTGCATATCCCCCAGTTTGATTTCAGGAATAAGAATATTTTAGTAATCGACGGGAACTTGTTGGACAAAAATCATTGGAAAAGCGCCTATGTAAAACTTCTAATAGAGGCTAATTCGGGTGCCTACTGTTATTTGAGAGAAAAAATTCGAAAGTTACAATTCAAGTGGACAAAGTTTTTGCCAAAATATAAATCTCCCGAATTTATTGAAATTTATTCTAGAACAAATCGAATGCATGATCCTATGATCGTTGCAAACTTCGAACAATATTTTGAAAGGTTTGAGGAGTTTTGCGGGAATTATGGGATAATACCTATCTATATCTATTTGCCTCTTTCAGACAGTTTTAGATTTAATGAAATTATAGAAAACTTGGGCAAGAATCCACAGGAGTATGATACTGACAATAGCGAGGTTATTATACAGAGATACTGTGAGAAACGAAAGGTAAGACTTGTGGACCTTAAACCTGAACTTAGACAATATTATAATGAAGGGAAAAAGCTCAGATTCGATTTAGATGCTCATTATAATGAGTTTGCCAATAGAGTAATTGGTGAATACTTGGTAAAGGAGATATTCGAAACAAATGCGATAAATAACAGGTTTGATTTTGAATTACTTAATTGACCAATAATAAACGATAAGATCATCGAATCGATATAAGTTATCGCATTTTGAAATAGAATAAGATGGTAGATTTAAAGGTTTTAATCAGGATTCATAGTATATGAGGTGTTAATTAATGGTATTAAAAATAATTGAATGGTTTCATGCTAACAAGAAAGTGTTTTTTCTTACATTTGAGTTATTCTGGATTATGATCTTTTTATTGGAAATAACAACTAGTGAAAACTCTCTTGAGATTCCACAGTTCATTTACGTTAATTTTTAAGGTAGTCGTAGAAAATTTGTATATATTTTTCTATCCCGCTCTTTACCAAAGAAGGGAATTTTAATGCTATGGCTATAAATGGATTATTGAGTAGGTTTACCGCAGCAGTATTTGCGATTTTATTTTGCATATTGATTTTGGAGTTTGGCTTAAAAAATATCGGAAGAGGGCCTAATAACACACATAAAGGCATTTATGAGGCATATAAGGACTTCTATAAATTAAAAAAAAATATTAAAAAGAAAATTATTAGTTCATCGGGTACATATAATATTTACACTAATTCCTTTGGATTTAGGGATATGAAGCCAGGTGATATAGAACTAAAAAATAAGCCGTTTTATATTTTTCTTGGTGCTTCAGATGTATTTGGCGATGGAATGGATTATGAGAAGACATTTGTAGGCATATTTTCAGATTATGCATCTACAAAAGGGATTGAAACATTAAATATGGCCGTAGGAGGTCAGCCCTTTATTTATCAGGTTATGCTTCTCCAAGATTTTATCAATAAAGATTTTAGTTATTATCCAAAAGTAGTTATTTTTTGCTTTAATGATTTAAATATTCCCACATTTGATTGGAGGAATTGGAAAAGTAATGATATTAAGGTAGTTAATGGGGATCTGTTTGATAGTAAAGGTTGGATACTCACTTATATAAAGTTCCAATTTGAAAATTATTCGGGAACTTATTGTTTTTTAAGAGAAAAATATCAAAAGTTGCGGCAAAAGTTAACAAGTTTTCGAACGTCCCCTTATTCAGAATTTCTTGATGCATACTCTAAAACAAATCGAATGCATAATTCAGATACAATTGATAAATTTGAATCCTATCTTAAAAACTTTGAGGATTATTGCATGAAATATGGAATTATACCTGTCTATGTATATATGCCTCTTGCAGACAGCTTTAGATTTAATGAAATACTAAAGGAAATCGGTAAGGACCCTGAGGGTTATGACACTGACTACTATGAAAACCTTATGCAAAGATACTGTGAAAAACGAAAGGTACAGCTTATTGATCTTAAACCTTTGTTAAATGAGCATTACAATGAAGGAAGAAAACTCAGATTCGATTTAGATGCTCATTATAATATATATACCAATAAAGTAATTGGTGAATATATAATAAAAGAGATATTCCATACTGATATAAATGACAAATAATAGCTTTGTTTTCAAATTGAATCAACTGATATTGGGCGGATAGTATTTTGATATTGCTAATTTATTATAATGGTAAATAGATATGCTTAACTCATTTTATTCACTATTAACTTTTGATTTTTTTTATGATCTAAAATTCTGGTTATTTTTTATATTTATTGTACCTATATTTAGACTATTCAGTTTCAATCTTAGGTTCAGAAATATAATATTTTTAATCTGTAATATGCTTATGCTTTTAGCTCTGCCGGGTTTTAAAATTTCCACCCTTATCTTCCTGTTTTTCATTTGTGTCTCTTTTTTTGCAATCGGCAATTTTCTTAATAACAATTCCTTAATAAATTCAAAAAGAAGCAGGGTGTGGGTAGCTTCATTTAGTATTGCGGCTGTGATTATTTTGCTATCATTTTTTAAGTATTCATATCTTCAAGAATTATTTTCCCAAAATATTCTTGAAGGCAAGCTAGCAGTAGGTGGCTACATTTTCATTATAGGAATATCCTATCTGTCATTCAAAATGATGCACTTTCTGATAGAAAGTTTTAAAAAAAATATTAAGGGAATTAATTTTTTAAATTTTTTAAACTATATTTTCTTTTTTTCTTCGTTTATCAGCGGTCCTATTAATCGATATAATCAATTCTCTGAACAATTATCATCAATTTTAAACAATACATTGAAAGAGGATTTAAAAGCAGGTTCCGAAAGAATAATACATGGTTTATTTAAAAAAATTGTTCTATGCACGATCCTTTATCCATATACATTAGTAAATATTAAGGCAGGGATTGCGGATGCAGGGGCCAATAAAATATTATTAGGTTTATATGCATACACTTTGTTCTTCTATTTTGACTTCTCTGGATATACAGATATTGCTCTTGGTAGCGCAAGAATTATGGGACTTGCACTGCCTGAGAATTTCAACAACCCATTCATGAAAAAGAATATACAACAATTATGGGCAAACTGGCATATGTCTCTGACAGGATGGTTGACTGATTATATATATTGGCCATTATGCAAGAAATTGAGAAAATTAGACTATATGAAAAAAAATCCAATATTGCTGTCTAATATAAGCATTATTGTAACTTTCATTATATGTGGTATGTGGCATGGTGAGACTGCCAATTTTATAATCTGGGGTGCATATCAAGGAGTTGGACTGGCAGTTTTAAATATATATCAGAAATACAAGAGAAAGGTTAGAAACGAAGCAATAAAAAAGTATTACCAGTCAAAGTATAGCGAATGGGTTGGGATAATAGGAACATTTCACTTTTTTGTATTTGGAATTTTAATATTCTCCTTAGAACTTGGAGAGATAAAAATGCTTGTCCTAAGATTTTGGTAATATTGGAAAGTTTTAAATATTTTCCGGACATGGATTGCATTGATTCTTAACAAAATTCTTTGGGAGTAAATATGATAAAAATAGATAAAAAAAATATAAGGATATATTACAGTTTTATTACAGCAATGTTTTTCGCTGCAGTAGTCCTTTCTAGTCCATTAAATGCGGCTACACCTATTGTTATCGATCACACCTCAGTACAAAACTTTGACAATATTCCAGGTGAATACATAGAACAGGCAAAATCAGAATTTATGATTGGCTACCAGCATACCTCTCACGGAAGCAAGATTCTTGAAGGGATGAAAATGTTAAGTTTGGAAAACATCGACTATAGTTATTCATCCATTAGTTATCAAAGTATCTCCACCATTACAGATGCATTCCTTTCCGATTATTGCATGTATTACTATGGCGCCTATGACCTGGGAAATCCGGACAGAACAGCATGGGTAACTGCAACGAGAAATTATCTTAACAATAACGGAAGTAACAGGAATATAATAATGTGGTCATGGTGCGGAGAGGCTTCCTGGGCTTCGGAATCTGATATTGCCGATTCATATCTTGCCAATATGAACCAGTTGGAACAGGAATATCCCAATGTTAAATTTATTTATATGACCGGTCATCTAGATGGGCGTGATGATTCGTATTTAAAAGAAAGAAATCAGCAGATACGTGAATATGTAATGGCTAATAATAAAATACTTTTTGATTTTGCAGACATTGAAAGTTATGACCCTGATGGGACATATTATCCCGATGGGTCTGACGCATGCGAATGGTGCTCAACATGGTGTGAAAGCCATACATGCCCAACTTGTAGTGATTGCGCACATTCCCATTGCTTTAACTGCTGTTGACCCCCTGATAATAGTACAATAAAGGGGGCATAAAATACCTGAATAGATTGACAAGAAGGAAAAATTATCTGATTAAAGAGGACCGGTGGAGGGTCCTTTTTTATTAACAAAGGCGGTGAGC
>Ga0209287_10000722_pt1 | contig 18499 bp, 14 predicted proteins | sample PPLLak3cmMay2015_2_FD_187255 | JGI IMG/M metagenome (GOLD analysis project Ga0209287, IMG submission 187255) | Freshwater sediment microbial communities from Prairie Pothole Lake near Jamestown, North Dakota, USA - PPLs Lake P8 Core (1) Depth... | ecosystem: Environmental > Aquatic > Freshwater... | reverse complement strand
CCGGTCATCGGCGGCGGCGGTGTTGCCGACGGGCGCGGACTCTATGCCGTTCTCTCTCTCGGCGCGGAAGCGGCCATAGTCGGATCGCGCTTCGTTCTTTCCGACGAATGCCCTGTGCATCCGAATCTGAAGCAGGCGCTTTGCCAAGCCGACGAACTCAGCACCGACCTGATCATGTTCTCGGTCGGTTTCACTCATCGCGTATGGATGAATGAGCCTGCGAGGAAGACCCTTGAAATTGAAAAAAGGGGGGGGTCGCTTGAAGAGATACTCCCCTATGTTTCCGGCGAAGCGGCAAGGAAGATGTACCAGACCGGTGATTTAAACGCCGGAACCATTTCCATATCACAGAGTATAGGCATTCCAAGGAAGATCATGCCGGTCCGGGATATTATCGCAGAGATGATAGGGCAGGCGCAGGAGATACACAATCGTATGGCCAGGATAGGAATGAGGATAGGAATGGCGTGATCCTACAGAAACAGGTGGAGCTGTTTCATTAGTTGGTCCGCTTCTTTTTGTCTCCAACTTTTATTGACAACAGTTTCTTATTATTATAAATAATAGCCGTGATTTATATAACTTGATGTAAAATTTCAATATATCATCAGATAACTGAAGGAGGAAAAATGGCATCGGATAAACACGAAACAGGCAGCAAATTGTCGAAAATGATAAAAAAAGCTATATTTGATTGTGAGCTTACAACTTCAGAACATGAAACTATATTAGCGCTGGCAAGTGAAGATGGCGTTATTACCAAAGAGGAACAGGCTTTATTGAAACAGCTTCAGGATTTGCTCGCAAATCAAACGATTAAAAGAGTGAGGGGATAGCTATTACCATCCCTGGAAAATTAGGAAATTATGTTGAAATAAATCTTCAAAACAGAAGGCAGGGTCAGCTATGATCCTGCCTTTATTATTAATACATTGAAGCTCCCCGCGGCAAGCTACGGAGAATCTTCGACCGCAGGGGATAGTGTCTGGTTCTAATTTGCCCGCTAATCCAGCTGCAAGCAGCGGGAAATGATCACTCTGTTTCGGTTCAAACGGCAGTCTTAACAGGTCAGCGTAAAATAATTCTTAAGACTCGCAGGCGGAGTGAGCGGTTCTGGTGGCCGGATGACTTCGGAAAATTCCGGGAACACTTTATCAGCCTGAAAGATACCGTTTCCGTTCGGATGCTGCCATAACAGGAGGTACAACCATGAGAAAGAATATCCCCCGTAAATCAGGGCCAGGAGACTACAGCCGGGAAATGGCTGAAAAGAGACTGGCCTTTCTTGAAGAGCTTACCGGGGTAAAAACTCATCATCTGAGACAGTATTCCTTCGATCCGGCCATGTTGCCCGGAAATATAGAACATTTTTCAGGGGTGGCCCAGATCCCCATCGGCTTTGCCGGGCCTCTTCTCATGAACGGCGAATATGCCAGTGGCGAGTTTTTCGTTCCTCTTGCCACGTCGGAAGGCACGCTGGTGGCCAGTTATAACCGGGGAATGAAGGTGATTTATGAAAGCGGCGGAGTGAAAACAGCCATTCAGGACGATGTGATGCAGCGCGCACCGGTGTTTCATTTCGAAGATGCGAGGGCAAGCCGGGATTTTGGAATCTGGATCAAGGAACATTTTCAGGAGATCAAAGCCCGGGCCGAAACCACCACCCGGTCCGGCAGGTTAAGGGATATTGAACAGTATCCTGTTGGCAAGCTGATGTTTCTCAGGTTCAATTATACTACCGGTGACGCTGCAGGCCAGAACATGGTGGGCAAAGCCACTTTTGTTGCCTGTGAATGGATTAAAAACAGATATCCGGAGATCAGACGGTACGTGCTGTCCGGCAATATCGACACGGACAAGAAACCGTCCGGAATCAATATGTTGAGAACCCGCGGCAAGCGGGTCACTGCCGAGGTCACGATTCCTGCAGCCCTGATAGAGAAAATCGCCGGAGTACCTGTGGATATCCTTGTCCAGCAGCGCCAGGTCAGCTCCCTGGGCAGTTTTCTTGCCGGCGCCAATAACAACGGCTCCCATTCGGCAAACGGGATCACGGCGCTGTTCATTGCCACAGGCCAGGATGTGGCCAATGTGTCCGAATCCTCGGCTGCTCTGGTCTACGTGGAAAAAACCGCAACCGGAGATTATTATTTTTCCATTACATTGCCATCGTTGATCGTCGGAACGTTCGGGGGTGGTACTGGTCTTGCCACCCAAAAGGAATGTCTGGAACTCCTAGGCTGCCACGGAGCGGGCAAGGTTCGGAAATTCACTGAAATCGTTGCCGGAACCGTGCTTTGCGGGGAAATTTCGCTGGCCAGCGCCGTTCTGGCCGGGGACTGGGTGTCCAGCCATGATAAATATGGCCGGAACAGATAGGAATCTGCAATCATCAAAAAGCAAAGGAGAATGTAATATTTCCGGAAATCAACGGACGTCGTTTTCAGGATTTCAAACCGGCGAAAGATGCGCGGATTGCAAATCATTCGGTCTGCAGGGTCAAAAAACTGAGCTGCTTCTTATTAATAATTCCAGCCGAAAAAACCAAAGGCAAGAATATTCATTACTGTCGGAACAGCATAGATTGTAAGCACTGTTACAATTTTATTCTTCATTGATTTTAAGCTGATCACCAGAATGGTGGCGCAGTAGAAGTGGAAGTAGCCAAAGAAAAATATCAGCCATATTCCCTGGAAAGAACGATTCCAGAACGGGTATTCCCATACCAGGTGTCCTCCCATGTTAAGAATGCATTCCACAAAGACCGCAAATACGGAATAGCCGATTGCCCAAAACCATTTTTCCGGAATGCCCAATATCTTTTCTGTCGTGCTTTCAGAAAGCGTATGATAATAGACAATGCCTCCTATCAGGAACATGAAGATAATTTCAATGTTCCAGCCGACCATGACGCGAAGAGCGGTATCGCCGGGTGTTGTCCAGAAAGCCGAGCGCTGGGTAAGATGCATGACCCACCCGTTCCATGTTTCATTGAAAAAGTCGACGCCAAAGAGAGTTATCCCTGCAAGAACCGCATTCCAGTTGCCGCTGGAACGGGCCAGCTTTATTTCTTTTACATAAATGTAGAAAACAATTAAAAGCAGCGGTATGATATACCATTTAATCATTGAAAAGTCTCTCAGGCCGTTTAATGCCTGAACAGTCGCTTCGGTCATGGGCACCTCCTGTATGATTTATATATATAGTCGGGGAGAAACCGGTAATTAAAGATCTTTCCGGCACAATCCCCGTAAAATAAGAGCCACTCCTTCTTCGTACATACGGAAAGCAGAGCTTCCCTCGGATTTGATATACGTCTTGATCAGGAACATGATGTAGATTGAAAAGAGGAGTTCCGATATGCGGTCAACATCAATCTTATAAAATATTTTCTCCCTGATTCCCTGCATAAGAATCTTCTTTATCAGCAGCATGGCGCCCTGGTTGATTTCAGAAAAACGATCTTCTTCAGGAGACAGGGAAAAGATTCCGGGGTCCATGATCAGTATGGATCGAAGATCCTTATGATGAGACAGGTACTCAAATGATTTTTCAGCCATCACAGAAAATTTTTCCACAACACCGCCCTTTTCCTCAATTGCGGAGGCAACGGAATCTCGCCATTGCCTTAAGGCGTTACTCACAGTCTGTTCATACAGATCCCGTTTATTTACCACATAAAAATAGAGATTGCTTTTGGTCATTCCGACTTCAGCGGCCACATCTTCAATTGTGGTTTTCTTGAATCCATAGCGGGCAAACTTTTTTAGGGCCGCATGAAAGATTTCCTGCTGTTTTTCTGTTTTGGTCATTGATGCCTCGAATATTTTAACTATTGAGTCATTTGTTCAATTATTCAAGGCAATGATGGTTTGTCAAGAGGAAAAAATAATATCAAGGCTGAAGGACCTGTTGAAGATATTACACAGACATACTATTCAAAAATTGCGGATGTTGCGATAAGTTTTTTTTATACGACATTTATCCTACCTACTTTTCTAAATAGTGTCCATCCGGAAACCAAGTTCGGACACAGTTAAGTTTCCAATTCGGAAATAGGCAATTTTGGGCAAGCTCAAGGAAAAAAAGGAATTGAGCTTAAGACATACGCATAGTATGTCGCACAAGAAATTCCGCGGATTGACACTTTAGATCGCTCAAAAGGGCCATTTCCGGATGGAAACTAAATAGCTGTGAGCCGTAAAGCACAAAAATAGAACAATCCGATGAGATCCGGTGCTTTGCCGAAAAAAGACGGTTTACGGGATCAGACAGGGAGGGAGAACAATACCAAGGAGAGACGGAATACTGGCATAATAATACCATATTGAATATAAAACTATTTTTTGCTATAAGAATATGAACCTGAATTCTTTCTGCGATACGTATAGCTTCCTGAAAGCAACAATCATCATAAGTAAGGAATAGTCACTGATTTCAAACGGTAAGTGCGCCACGAGGCTGCACATGAGATGAGGGAAGATCCCTCGAAGTCGGCTTGCAGGAGCTGGCTTCAAACCACCTTAAGCTGCAATGGTAAAGAGCCATTGTGGTGAGCGTTAAGGAAAAGGCATGGCAAAAGACCGTGTCAGGTGAGGATCAGGGAGGTGCGCGCAAGCGAACTACTTCTGATGTGTCGAAATGAAATGGACGATGTCAGAACCGGGGGCTTACCAAACTCCAGGATAAGTCCAAGGGTTACCTGTTTACTGCTTGGGCGGCATCCGGCATAAAGGTAGTGCGAATCTGATCCAGGCTCTTGTGTGGAACGTGGGAACCTGTCGTCCCGATGTTAAGGGAGAAATTCAAGTGGAGGAAACCACAAGAATGAGAGTACCGATGCGGGGCACAGGGGCGGAGCAGCCAGTAGTAGGGAGGAAGGTTCTGTAATGGAACTGGACCGAAGGGGCTGCGTTGTCTGGCTTTATTTTCAGGTCAACCAGAAATGGGAGGAGCCTCGTGGATAAAGCAAAGTCGTTTTGTATCTCAAAATGGGAAATATGGGAGGCGTATAAGCGGGTAAAGGCGAACCAAGGAGCGGCTGAGATAGATGGGCAATCCATTGCAGAGTTTGAAGGGGGGTTGAAAGATAACCTTTTTAAGATCTGGAATCGGATGTCTTCAGGCAGCTATTTTCCAACACCAGTGCGAAGGGTCGATATACCAAAGGATAATGGGGAAACGCGGCCGTTGGGTATTCCAACGGTGGCAGACCGCATTGCCCAGACGGTAGTCAAACGATATCTGGAGCCGATTTTGGAAGAGCATTTCCATCCGGACTCTTATGGGTATCGGCCAAAGAAGTCTGCGATTGAGGCGATAGGAGTTGCATGTCAGGGGTGCTGGCGATACGATTGGGTTCTTGACCTCGACATCAAGGGTTTCTTTGACAATATTGACCATGATCTGTTGATGCGGGCGGTAAGGAAACATACCGATTGCAAATGGGTGCTTCTATATATTGAAAGATCGCTGAAGGCCCCGGTGCAATTGAATGATGGCAGCCTGGTTAATCGGGATAAAGGGACGCCGCAGGGAGGAGTGATCAGTCCCTTGCTTGCGAATCTCTTTTTGCATTATGCGTTCGATACGTGGATGAAGAGGCAGTATCCTCTGATCCCTTTCGAGCGTTATGCCGATGATGGGATTTGCCACTGTCGGAGCAAAGCCGAAGCGGAAGGACTTCGGATGTCGATTGAACGGCGATTGGCGGAATGTGGATTGGAGCTAAACTTGCAGAAGACAAAGATTGTTCACTGCAAGGATGATTATCGGCGAGGAGATTATCCTGAGCAGAAGTTCGATTTCTTGTTACATTTACTCCTGCAATCAGCAACAAAGCCACAAAATCGATATGCGACACCATGAGGCAATGGAAATTGCACCGGCGCACGGACAAATCCCTGGATGAACTGGCTCAGAGGATCAACCCTGTAGTAAGGGGATGGATCAACTACTACGGACACTTCCATAAATCAGCCCTTTACCGGACCTTTCAACACCTGAACAATATTCTTGCTCGGTGGGCATCCCGGAAATACAAGAGATTGAGGGGGCATAAGCGGCGGGCTTTTCTTTGGCTGCAATGCATAGCGCATAGGCAACGGAGGCTTTTTGCTCATTGGCAGCTCTCTCAGGCTAAGGCTGGACAATAGGAGCTGGATGACGGGAGACTGTCACGTCCAGTTCTCGGAGAGCGTTAGGGTGAGATTCCCTCGCGCCACTCGACAAAGCATCTGGTAGTCCGATATTGCATTTGACATCTCAAGGGGTATCCGGTAGTTTTTAAATGGTTAAGTAGGATTCGTATGAATACAATCTTTCTATCCAGTCGGCAACATATGTCATTACAGAGGCACGTTATATGAAAGATCAAGCCAAGACGAATAAAGAATTTTTCGAAGAAAACGCATTATTAAAGCAGAAAATCCAGGAACTGGAACATGCGGAAGCAGAGCGCAAGTTGGCGGAGGAGGCACTGCGGGAGAGCGAGTCCAAGTTCCGGACCCTTTTCGAGTCTGCCAACGACGCTATTTTCTTGATGGATCAGAAAATCTTTATTGACTGCAACTCCAAAACCTTGGAAATGTTTGGTTGTGCCAGAGAACAGATTATCGGGCAAACCCCTTACCGGTTCTCTCCGGAAATTCAGCCTGATGGAAGGAAATCTCCGGAGAAAGCACAGGAAAAAATTGAGGCGGCGCTCAGAGGTCAGAAACAGTTCTTTGAATGGAAGCACAGTCGTTACGATGGGACTCTATTTGATGCAGAGGTCAGCCTGAATGCCTTCAGCACTGAGGGTAACTATTACCTTCAGGCTATTGTTCGCGACATCACAGATCGCAAGCTGGTGGAAGAGGCTTTCAAAGCTTCCCTGTCTTTGCTCAGTGCCTCACTGGAGTCAAGTGCCGATGGCATTCTAATTGTAGACAGGAAAGGAAAAATTGTGCAATGGAATCAGAAATATGTCGATATGTGGAAGATACCAGAAGAAATTATCTCCAGCTGTGATGATGAAAAAACAATAAACCATATCCTTACGCAACTTGCTGCCCCGGAGCAGTTTGTAGCCAAACTCAGGAAATTGTACGAACAACCGGAGGAATCGAGTTTCGACCAGATCGAGTTTGTAGACGGGCGCGTTTTCGAGCGTTATTCCCAACCTCAAAAAATTGAAGATAATATTGTTGGCCGCGTATGGTCATTCCGCGACATAACCGAACGCAATCATGCGGAGGAGGCGCTGCGGGAGAGCGAGGAAAAACACCGCTTATTTATTGAAAGTCTTCCGATTGGCCTCTATAGAAACACGCCAGGTCCGCAGGGTCGTTTTATCATGGTCAATACTGCGTTGGCACGGTTGCATGGGTTTGATTCCGTAGAGGAGTTTTTAAGCCAAAATGTTTTGGACCTATACGTTGATCCAGCAAAGCGTAAAGAGGTATCGGCGGAGTTGATGGAGAAGGGTTTTATCTCGGGCAAGGAGGTAATGCTCAAACGGAAGGATGGCACTCCCATCTGGGGATCTATAACGGCCAGAGCGATCCGCGACCACGAGGGTAAGGTAGTTTACTTTGACGGGAATGTCACTGATATCACCGACCATAAAAGGATGGAGGCGGAAATTCTTGCCCTTTCGGTAACCGATCAGCTTACTGGCCTGTATAACAGAAGAGGGTTTTTATCTCTTGTGGAACAGCAGTTAAAATTATCAGAAAGGAATAAGAGTGGATTGCTGCTCTTTTTTGCTGATCTGGACTTGTTGAAATGGATTAACGATACACTGGGACATGAGGAAGGGGATAAAGCGCTTATTGAAGCAGCAAACATTTTAAAGGAGACCTTCAGAACCTCAGACATAATTGCCCGCTTAGGCGGGGATGAATTTGCCGTTCTTGCCATTGATATAAAGGGAACAAATCCTGAATTCTTTACTGCCCGGCTGCATAAAATGATCGACATTTGGAATAATCAAGAAGGCCGGAGATATATCCTGTCGATCAGCATGGGCTGCTCTTGCTATGATCCAGAAAATTCTTGTTCCATTGACGATCTCATAGCTCGTGCGGATAAACTGATGTATGCGCAGAAGCAAAATAAAAAAATCCATTTTCTGCAATCGGCCTCCCTTTCAAGCAGTAATCCTCATCGCAATAGTGAGCCTAAAGTTATTGATAAGTTGGTTTAGGCAGCTATTCCGGCTGGTTGGCGATATTGAAAAATTTAATGCAGGTTTTTTTAATGTAGCCTTCCTGTAAAAGTATTCGGATATTTTGATAGATATCCATATTTTCAATCGGAAAAGAATAACGATAACCTTTATCGGGACTTTGAATGTCCCGGGACTATATATTCAGAAATAACGTTTTGGAAATTGGATGCATACGAGAGATTTGCGACTGCATTCCGTTCATAATAGTTTCCTCTATGATCCCATCGGCTCCAAAGGACTACGAATTTTCAAAAAAATAACATCTTGATGAATCATTTGCTTGGCCATCAGAACCCAGCCATGTATATTGCCCTATTTTCACTGACAGACAATGATGCTCCCTTATACACTCATCCCGGAAGAAAAAGTTTATATTAAAATTTAAATGATATTCTCAAACCCCGGCAGGTGAGGAAGGGGTTTTATATTTTGCAGGTGTTCATGTTCAGGAATATATATTATGGATGGTGGATAGTTATTTCATGTTTCATCATCAATCTCTATGTGAGCGGTATTACCTTCTTCGGATTTACCGCTTTCTTTGAGCCCATCCAGCGCGAGTTCAACTGGAGCTACACCCAAATCTCACTTGCCACAAGCATCCGGCCTGCAGCCTTGAACCTTCGTCGTCCGACATTGAAATAACAAAGCAGCATAAAGATGCTGGAATCTTGATGGGCATCGCTCTGTTGGATCACATCATCTTCAACCGGAACGGATACTTCAGCTTCATGGAAGCGGGGCGGTTGTGACACAGCAGACGGCAGAGCGGCTCGGACCAAGTCAACGCATTGAATGTATAAAATAATCATCTTGACTCGGAATAACCTTCTTCATATATTCCCACCGTGAAAAAACAACACCTTATCAATCCAACGTCGGGAGTTATCCTTCCGGTAATACTTACCCTGCTGGTCCAGGCTGCGGTTTCAATGAGTACTGTAGCCATTCCGGTATTTATGCCGGTGGCCGCCGGCGAATTAAATATTCCCCCAAGCTACGTCGGCATCTTCATGTCCTTGATATATTTAGGTGCGACAGTTGTAGCACCTGTCAGCGGATATTTTATCAACCGGTTCGGGGCAATCGGAGTAAGCCAGATTTGCCTGGTCCTGTGTGCCCTGGGATTGGGGGCAATGTCAATCCCGGTTGTTCCCATGATGATCATCGGGGCATTGATCATGGGAATCGGTTACGGACCAGTGACACCGGCCAGTTCCCATTTGCTGGTCCGAACCACGCCTATTTCAATGATGTCCGTCGTCTTTTCCATTAAGCAGACTGGTGTTCCGATCGGCGGGGCCATGGCAGGCGCATTTGTTCCTCATCTTGTTATTCTCTGGGGCTGGAAAATATCGGCGATATTGGTGGGGATATTGGGTCTGATTCTATGCATTTTCCTGTACCCTTATCGAAAACAGTTCGACACAGAGCGTTCCAATCTGTCCCGGCTTTCCTGGCAAAATGTAATTGAGTCTGTAAAAATGGTGTTTCTCCACCAGGAATTGCGCCATATTGTAATTGCCACATTTTTCTTTTCAACGATGCAATTGTGTCTGATCTCCTTTATTGTTATTTATTTAATAGAAGACGTGAAGATGACGCTGATCCAGGCCGGGATTATCCTGGCTACCGCCCAGGCGGGTGGAATTATCGGGAGAATCGTATGGGGTGCGTTGGTCGATAGGTTCATAAAGCCCCGTATTATGCTTGGCATCTTAGGCATTGCCATGGCTGCTGGCGCGCTGTCATCGGCGGCTTTCTCACCGCAATGGCCCTTTTTTGCAGTGTTGATCGTCTGTGCGCTTTACGGAGCCGTTGCAATCGGCTGGAACGGCGTCTATCTCGCTGAGGTAGCGCGCGTTGCAACTCCTGAGTTTGCCGGGATGGCGACCGGCGGGTCACTTTTTTTTACATTTGCAGGCATTCTGATCGGGCTTCCCGCTTTTTCCTTGCTTGTTGAAAAAAGCGGCAGCTACCCGCTCGGATTCGGGATTATTGCAGTTGCGACATTTGTCTGCGGCATGGTTTTACTGCTTTTTCACAAGTCGCGCTGAGGAGAATTGAATCTTCGACCGTAAGGAATATAATCCGTTTTTAATTTGCTCGCTGACCACGCCGCAAGCAGCGGGGAATGCGTTTGCTGTTTCGGTTTCAGGAGAGTACATCCGGAAATAAACCTGAAATCAATTTGATGTCCATAATCCGGTATGGTATGGAAATCAATGGTCAGGGGTCAGTGGCCGGGAATCGAATATCGTACATCGAATATCGAATGGTGGGAATGAAGTGCGATATTCGAAGTACGATGTACGTAGTGCGGCTTTTAGAACAAATATCCACGATCACAAACCATTAACTTTTTGAAATTGACAGAGGAGCTTGGCATGGGAAAATTGTTATGGGAACCTTCGAAGGAGCGGATATTAAATTCCAACATGAAGCGATTCATGGATATTATAAACAATAAACACGGAAAATCCTTCGGGGAGTTCAGTGATTTGTACCAGTGGTCGGTGGATAACATTCCGGATTTCTGGGCGTCAATGTGGGACTTTGCCGGCATAATCGCCTCTAAACCCTATGACCGGGTTATCGACGATGTTACCAGGATGCCGGGAGCAAAATGGTTTGAAGGCGCACGCTTGAACTTTGCCGAGAATCTTTTAAGATACCGGGACGGGCAGACAGCGCTGATTTTCAAGGGTGAAGATCAGGACGCAATACGCATGACGTATGCCGAGCTCTATGATGAAGTAGCCCGGCTTTCATCCTCTTTGAGAAAAGCCGGGGTTCAGAAAGGGGACCGCGTTGTCGGTTTCATGCCTAATATGCCCCAGTCCATTATTGCCATGCTGGCTGCCACAAGCATAGGGGGAGTATGGTCTTCCTGTTCTCCCGATTTTGGAATAAAAGGAGTATTAGACCGGTTCGGCCAGATAAAGCCGAAAGTTATTTTTACCGCGAACGGCTATTCTTTCAAGGGAAAGCGACTAGACAGCCTCGGGAGAATATCGGATATTTTGAAAGAACTTCCTTCGATAGAAAAGGTTGTCGTTGTTCCTTATACCGAAAAAGACCCTGATATAAGCAGGGTCCCGAAGGCCGTCCATTACAGAGATTTCTTATCTGCGGAAAAAGGTATTGAGATAAAATTTGAACAGCTTCCTTTTGATCATCCTTTATACATAATGTATTCGTCGGGGACAACAGGACTTCCCAAATGCATGGTGCAGTGCGCAGGCGGGATTCTCGTTCATCAGCTAAAAGAGATGATTCTCCATACCGATTTGAGAAGAAACGACACGATTTTTTATTTTACCACCTGCGGATGGATGATGTGGAACTGGCTGACCAGCGCGCTGGGTGTGGGAGCAACGCTCGTATTGTTTGACGGGAATCCTTTCCATCCCAGGCCGGACGCATTATGGGAAATGGCCCAGGATGAAAAAATCTCTGTTTTCGGAACAAGCGCGGGCTATATAACCGCACTGCAGAACGCAGGGGTGAAACCCGGAAAAACATACGACCTTAAAAATCTCAGAACTATCCTTTCAACGGGATCCCCTCTTTCAATGGAAAATTTTGAATATGTGTACAGCGATATAAAGCCTGATGTTCAACTCGCGTCCATTTCCGGGGGAACTGATTTAAACGGCTGCTTTGCGCTCGGGAATCCGATGGGCGCGGTCTATTCAGGGGAGCTTCAATGCAGGGGACTTGCCATGAAAGTCGAGGCATTCGATGAAAACGGGAAGCCTGTCATCAACCGGCAGGGAGAGCTTGTCTGCACAGCGCCATTTCCTTCCATGCCTATCTATTTCTGGGATGATCCGGATGGGAAGAAATACTACAATGCATATTTTGACGTATATCCGAATGTATGGCGGCATGGAGATTTTATTGAAATCAATGACCGCGGAGGAGTAACTATTTACGGCAGATCCGACGCTACGCTGAACCCCGGCGGGGTCCGGATAGGAACCGCCGAAATATACCGTCAGATGGAGCAGCTTGAAGAGATTGAGGACAGCGTTGTTGTCGGTCAGGACTGGAAGAATGACGTGCGTGTCATCCTGTTTGTTAAAATGGCGCCGGGTTACGAGCTGACAGATGAGGTTAAAAAGAAGATTGTAAATACCATCAGGATAAACGCCTCTCCGAGGCATGTGCCTGCAAAAATCTTAAGTGTGCCGGATGTTCCGTATACCCTGAACATGAAGAAGGTCGAGCTTGCCGTGAAAAAAGTCATCCAGGGAAAGCCGGTGTTAAACAAGGATGCCCTGAGAAATCCGGAAGCTCTCGATTTTTATGCAGGCTTTAAAGAGCTTGGCGAAGACTAGCCGAAAATCGAATATAGAATATCGGACATCGAAAGCGAAAGCCGATATTCGATATTCGGATAAAGAACCATAAACCATGAACCATGAACCAGAAACCATTCTTCTAACCGGGCGGATAGAGAAGATAACATACACAAGTGAAGAGACCGGGTATGCGGTTGCGAAGGTAATAGTCCAGGGGAGAAAAGACCCCGTGACCGTCGTAGGAAACCTTCTTTCTCCTGTTCCTGGTGAAACTCTCACGATGAAGGGTGAATGGACAAAACACCCTAAATTCGGCGAGCAGTTCAAGGTCTCAGAATTTTCAAGCGCAGCTCCCGAAAGCCTTGCCGGAATCGAGAAGTATCTCGGATCAGGGATAGTAAAGGGCATCGGGCCCGTCATGGCTGAACGGATAGTCAAAAAATTCGGCATAAAAACGCTTGATATAATAGAAAAGGATACGTTTAAGCTCTCTTCCGTTGAAGGAATCGGAGAAAAACGGATCGCCATGATAAAAAAGGCGTGGGATGAGCAGAAAGAGATCCGCAACCTCATGATTTTTATTCATGCCTATGGCCTTGGCGCAGGTTACGCAGTAAAAATTTTCAGAAAGTACGGAAACAGGGCAATGGCGGTTATGAAAGAAAACCCGTACCGCCTCGCTGTCGATATATCGGGGATAGGATTTATTACAGCCGACAGTATCGGCGCAAAGCTCGGCTTTTCAAAAGACTCGAAGGAAAGGGTAGAATCCGGAATAGTATATGCTCTTTTCACTCTCTCCGAAGAGGGGCATGTTTATTATCCTTTACCGGCCCTTATTGAAAACTGCGCCGCAATGCTTGATGTCGAAAGAGAGGATGTGAAGAAAGGGATTGATGCTGCGGCTGCGTCGGGGAAAATAGTCATTGAAGAGCTTGCGGGAGATATCGAAAAGACGCGGGAGGAGGGAAGGGGCGTCTTTCTCGTAAAATATCATTACTGTGAAGCAGGCATATCAAAACTTCTTAAGATAATCGTTGATTCGGCAAAATCTTTCAGGAATGCAGATCCGGAGAAGGCAATCGAATGGGTACAGCACCAACTTTCCATCACACTCGCCGGAAAACAGTCTGAGGCCGTCCGGAGAGCCCTTAATGAAAAGGTGCTCGTAATTACCGGAGGACCCGGTACCGGAAAAACGACCATCATAAACGCCATCCTTAAAATATTTAAAAGACTTGGAAAGCAGATCCTGCTTGCCGCTCCTACCGGGAGGGCTGCAAAGCGAATGAGCGAGGCAACAGGATTCGCGGCGAAAACAATCCACAGGATGCTTGAATATAACCCGGAAAAGGGAGGGTTCCAGAGAAATGAAAATAATCCCCTCGAGTGCAATCTCCTGATTGTTGATGAAGCATCCATGATAGACACACTCCTGATGTTCAGCATGTTAAAGGCAGTGCCTCCTGAGACGGCTTTAATTCTTGTAGGAGATGTCAACCAGCTTCCTTCGGTGGGAGCCGGTAATGTTTTATGTGATGTAATCGAATCGGACCTTGTTCCGGTTGTTACTCTTACCGAAATCTTCCGGCAGGCAAAAGAGAGCCGCATTGTGATAAACGCCCACAGGATAAACAGCGGCGAAATGCCCCTTTGGAAAGCTGATGAAAAGAGCAGTGATTTCTATTTCATTGAGCAGGAGAATCCGGAAAGGATAATTGAAATAATCAGGGATCTTGTGACGGAGCGTATTCCGAAGCGCTTCGGTTTTGACCCCATCGATGAGATACAGGTACTGACTCCCATGCACAGGGGAGTTCTCGGATCTTTGGCTCTGAACGAGGTTCTGCAGGAGGCTCTCAATCCGGGAGAAGCATTGCTTGTACGCGGAGAAAAAAAATATAAAACAGGCGACAAGGTTATGCAGGTAAGAAACAATTATGAAAAGGATGTGTTCAACGGTGATATCGGACGGATAAAGTCGATCGATTCCGGGGATCAGAAGATGGTTGTCTCTTTCGAAGGACGGCATGTTGAATACGATTTTCATGAACTTGATGATATTATCTTATCTTATGCCGTCTCGGTCCACAAGTCGCAGGGTTCCGAATATCCTGCCATAGTGATGCCGGTTCATACGCAGCATTATATGCTTCTCCAGCGCAACCTCATATATACGGCGCTCACGAGAGGGCGAAGGCTTGCGGTTATGGTGGGCACAAAGAAGGCTCTTGCAATCGGAATCAATAATAACAGGACGCAGAAAAGATATACATATCTTAAGGAAAGGCTTAAAAAAGGCTAAAGGTGAAAGGTCTAAGGCGAAAGGGAAAAGGTAAAAAGTGAAGAGTTAAAAATGAAGGGCAAAGAGTGAAAGACTAAGAGTAAAAAGGCTGAGGAGAAAAAGAATATTTTCCAACCGGAATGGCAGCAAATTTGATTGACATACGGGATTATATTGATTACACCCCTTCGCCGAAAGGCAATATCATTATGTCGGAGGTTGTATGAAATTACTTTTTAAAATATCAGGCCTGATCGACGCTCTCAACGAATATGTCGGCAGGGCAATCATGTGGCTTGTCCTGGTGGCGGTCTTTCTCAGCGCTGGAAACGCTATCGCACGCAAGGCTTTTCGTATAGGTTCCAACGCTCTCATCGATATGCAGTGGTATCTCTTCTCCGGCGTTTTTCTTCTCGGCGCGGGTTATGTCTTTCTGAAGAATATCCATGTTCGCATCGATTTCGTTTCCAGCCGCCTCACGCCGAGGGCCCGGTCATGGGTCGATATCATTGGCATCATTGTATTTCTGCTGCCTTTCTGCTGGATTGTGATCCTGATGTCTTGGCCGCTCTTTTTCAATGCCTGGAAAAGCGGAGAGATGTCGCAAAACGCCGGAGGACTCATCCGATGGCCGGTTTATCTTTTGATGCCGATTGGAATGTTTCTTCTGCTTATTCAAAGCATTTCCGAGCTGATCAAGCGCTTCGCATTTCTGCGCGGGCTGATTCCCGATCCGCTCGCCCATGTTCAGGAGGAAAATCCGCCTTCCGGGGAAAAAGAATCCGGTAAATCAGCTCTGGAGGCAAGTTAAATGGAATTTATATCACATAACTTCGTTCCAATGCTGTTTGCAGGCCTGCTTGTGTTTCTGCTTTCAGGGTTTCCTGTAGCCTTCAGCCTGGTGGCTACCGGACTTACTTTCGGGCTGATAGGAATGGAAGCCGGCCTGTTCCCTCAAACCCTGTTCCAGGCCCTTCCGCTCAGGATATTCGGCATCATGCAGAACGAAACTCTGCTTGCGGTTCCTTTTTTCACCTTCATGGGCATCGTTCTCGAGCGAAGCGGCATGGCAGAGGATTTGCTGGAAACGATCGGGCAGGTGTTCGGTCCTCTGCGCGGCGGACTCGCTCTGGCTACGATCTTCGTCGGCGCACTACTGGCAGCAACCACAGGCGTAATAGCAGCGGCTGTGATCTCCATGGGTCTGATTTCTCTGCCTATAATGCTTCGCTATGGATACAACAGATCCATAGCAACAGGAGTAATAACCGCCTCCGGCACACTGGCCCAGATTATTCCGCCTTCTCTGGTACTTATCGTCATGGCGGACCAGCTGGGCCGCTCCGTCGGCGACATGTACGCAGGCGCAGTAGTGCCCGGTCTGATTCTGGTTGGTATTTTCTCGTTGTTTATTATCGCCCTTGCCATATTCAGGCCTGACTGGGTGCCCGCATTGCCTCCGGAAGCGTGCATTTACAAAGAAGAAGACGGCGCCAGCGGGCATCGCTCCCTGCTGGTGTTGTTGATAATCTCGACGGCAGCCGCTTTCATATGGGCCGCCCTTCACGAAGGAATCATCAATCCGATGGTCGGCCGCGAAGGCAAGGCGCCGATGGATGAAATTCTTACCTTGTCAATAACTGTGGCGTCATTCGTCGCGCTGGCGCTGGCCCTGGCCAACAGTTGGTTACGATTGAAGCTGTTCTCCCGGCTCACAGAACGTGTTGTCTTTGTGCTGCTTCCGCCACTGGTATTGATTTTCCTTGTTCTCGGGACTATTTTTATAGGTGTGGCAACCCCGACTGAAGGCGGGGCAATGGGCGCAACGGGCGCTCTTATAATGGCGGTTTTACGGCGCAGACTTAATTTAAGCCTTCTCAAGCAGGCGTTGGACCAAACTGCGAAACTTACCTGCTTTGTAATATTCATCCTGATAGGAGCAACCTTCTTCAGCTTTACCTTTAACGCAGCAGACGGCCATATCTGGGTAGAGCATCTGTTTGACAAACTGCCGGGCGGCCAGCTGGGCTTTTTGATTGCAGTGAACATTCTGGTGTTCGTACTAGGATGTTTTATCGACTTCTTCGAAATCGCTTTTATCGTCATACCGCTTCTGATGCCCGTGGCCAACAAAATGGGCATAGATCTGGTCTGGTTCGGGGTGGTCATTGCGATGAACCTGCAGACATCATTCCTGTCACCGCCTTTTGGTTTCTCCCTCTTCTATCTCAGAAGTGTTGCGCCCAGATTTGACTATACAGACAAGGTTACGAACAGGCGTATCGAGGCTGTAACGACTGCACAGATCTACAAGGGTTCGATTCTCTTCATCGTTCTTCAGGTAATCATGCTTGCGGTAGTCCTCTCTTTTCCGTCTATCGTTACAAGCAGTCTCGATAAGGCGCCGGAAGTGAATCTGGAAACAATGAAAATAGAAGCCGAACCCTCGGATTACGGGCAAGCAGAGGAGGAGCCAACGAAGACTCTCTTGCCTGAAACATCAAACGACACAGCCGCTCAGCAAGTCCCCGGCGGGTCTCAGGAAGAAGATCCGATGGAAGCGGTTATGCGGGCAATCGAAAAGGATGCAAAGAAATAAAGTTCTTCTCCCAATCAGTTGGGAGAAAGGGGTCAGGGATTCCCGCCATAGTGATTGGCGGGCCTTCGGCAGGGTTCAAGTGTCTGTTCCCTATCGTTTTGTTAGATCAGCTTCTTCTCAACCTTTCCGACTAATTGCATAATTAAAATAAAAAAACCCGCGCGGGATGAACCGGGCGGGTTTTTCTTCGGTTTGTAAAAGCGGTTAGAGCTTTTGAGCCTGCATGAAATCGTCGAAACCGGCCTCCGCGAAGCGGAACCACATATTCGAGTCAGCGCGGAACTTGATATAATCATCGTATATCTTTTTCCAGCGGGGATTCTTTGCGGATAGTTCGCTGTAAAGCGCCATAGATTCCCTGAATGCCGCTTCCATTACGTCTTTCGGGAATCGATGCAGCTTGGCGCCGGCTGCTACCAGCTGCTTCAGGGCAACGGGATTTTTGGCGTCATATGTTGTTTGCATTACGATATGGGCATGCGCTGCCGCAGTCTCTATCATAGCCTTATACTCGGCCGGAAGCGCCTCGTAGGCCTTGATGTTGATGTAAAGGTCGGTCTGCGCGCTTCCTTCCCACCAGCCCGGATAGTAATAGTTGGGAGCAACTTTATAGAAGCCCAGTTTGTAGTCGTCATAAGGACCTACGAACTCGACGGCGTCTATCGTGCCTTTCTCCAGAGATGTGTAGATCTCGCCTGCCGGGATGCTCTGAGTCACCACACCGAGCCTCTCCTGAACTTTTCCGGCTATTCCGGCTGTGCGCATCTTGAGACCCTTCAAGTCGGCCACGGATTTAATTTCCTTCCGGTACCAGCCGCCCATCTGCGCGTTTGTATTTCCCATGGGGAAGTTGATGATGTTGTAGTTCTTTAAGAACTCGCGCATCAGTATAAGGCCGTTGCCTTCATACATCCATGCAGTCATCTGGCGGGAGTTGAGGCCGAAGGGAATGGCCGTGCCGATAGCGAAGGTGTCATCCTTGCCGAAAAAATAGTAGGGCGCGGTATGGCAGCACTCGACGGTGCTGTTTTGAACGGCATCAAGTACGCCGAACGGGGGAACCAGTTCGCCCGCCGCATGTACTGTGATATTGAACT
>Ga0209287_10000719_pt1 | contig 18551 bp, 18 predicted proteins | sample PPLLak3cmMay2015_2_FD_187255 | JGI IMG/M metagenome (GOLD analysis project Ga0209287, IMG submission 187255) | Freshwater sediment microbial communities from Prairie Pothole Lake near Jamestown, North Dakota, USA - PPLs Lake P8 Core (1) Depth... | ecosystem: Environmental > Aquatic > Freshwater... | reverse complement strand
TGGAGAAGGGCTATATCGGCGGCGGCAACACCGGTCGCAACACCACCATCATCCGCTCCAACTACCTCACCCCCGAAGGAGTGAAGTTCTACGACGAATCGGTGCACCTGTGGCAGGACCTGTCGCAGGAATTCGACCTCAACCTTTTCTACTCCAACCGCGGCCACTTCACCCTGGCGCACACCGACGCCGCGCTGCGCACCAGCCGCTGGCGCGCCGAGGTCAACAAGCATTTCGGCATCGATTCCGAAGTGGTCGGCCCCGAGGTGGTAAAGAAGGCGGCGCCGATGATCGACCTCTCGTGCGGAGGCCACGCGCCGATTCTTGGCGCGCTCTACCATGCGCCCGGCGCGGTGGCGCGCCACGACGCGGTGGCCTGGGGCTACGGCCGCGGCGCCGACATGCGCGGGGTGGAAATCCACCAGCGCACCGAAGTGCTCGGCATCGACGTCGCCGGCGGCAAGGTCACCGGGGTGCGCACCAATCGCGGCAACATTTCCACCGCCAAGGTGCTGTGCGCAGTCGCTGGCTCGTCGCCGCGCGTCCTCGACATGGTCGGCATCCGTTCTCCCATCTATATCCACCCGCTGCAGGCCATGGTCAGCGAGCCGATCAAACCCTGGCTCGACCCGATCCTGGTCTCCGGCAGTTTGCATGTCTACATCAGCCAGTCGGCGCGCGGCGAACTGGTGATGGGCGCCTCGCTCGATCCCTACGAAGTGCAGAGCACGCGCTCGACCTTCGATTTTCCCGAAGGCCTGTCGGCGCACATGCTCGACATGTTCCCCTTCCTGTCCAACGTGAAGGTGATGCGGCAGTGGGCCGGCATGGCCGACATGACGCCGGACTTCGCGCCGATCATGGGCAGGACGCCGGTCGAGGGTTTCTACCTCGATGCCGGCTGGGGTACCTGGGGCTTCAAGGCGACGCCGGTGTGCGGCAAGACCATGTCCTACACCGTGGCCAACGACCGCGAGCACGAGCTCATCACCGGCTTCAGCCTCGACCGCTTCCGCAATTTCGCGCTGACGGGCGAGAAGGGCGCCGCCTCGGTAGGCCACTGAAATGAAGATCATGACCTGTCCCGTCAACGGCCCGCGTGCCATCAGCGAATTCGCCTACGGCGGCGAGATCCGTCCCATGCCCGATCCGGCGACCTGCAGCGACGACGAATGGGCGGACTACGTGTTCAACCGCAACGGCTCGCCCGGGGTGAAGCGCGAGTGGTGGTGCCACACGCCGTCCAACACCTGGTTCGTCGCCGAGCGCGACACCGCGCGCGACGTGGTGCTGCGCACCTATTTGTATGCGGAGGGAAGCTGAGATGCGCCTGCCTCCGCAATCCGGTGAATGGATAGACCGCGGCCAGCCGCTGAGCTTTCGCTTCGAGGACCGCGACTGCAGCGGTTTCGCCGGCGACACGGTCGCCAGCGCGCTCGTCGCCAGCGGCGCCAGCGTGCTCGGCCGCTCGTTCAAGTACCACCGTCCGCGTGGCGTGATGTCCGCCGCCAACCATGATGTCAACGCCCTGTTGCAATGGGGCGGCATCCCCAACGTCCGTGCCGACGCGACGCCGCTGGTCGCCGGCATGGACCTCAAGGCGGTGAACACTTTCGGCACGCTCGCGCGCGACCCGGGCAGCGTCCTCGGCTGGTTCTCGCGCCTGCTGCCGGTCGGCTTCTACTACAAGGCCTTCCACAACAAGCGCCTGTTCCCGCTGTGGGAGCGGATGTTCCGCGCCATGACAGGGCTCGGCCGCGTCGATTTCGCCACGCCGCGGCTGCACACCCCAAAGCGCTACGGATTCTGTGATGTGCTGGTGATCGGCGGCGGGACTTCGGGATTGAGTGCGGCGTTGGCGGCGGCGGAACAGGGCGCGCAGGTGGCGCTGGTCGACGAGAACGCGCGGCTCGGCGGCAGCACCCATGGTGCGACGGAACTGGTCGAGAAAGTCCTGATCCATCCGCGCATCCGCGTGTTCGCCGACACCTATGCCGCCGGCTACTACGCCGACCACTGGGTGCCGCTGGTCGAGCGCGGCCGCATCACCAAGATGCGCGCCCGCGCCGTTGTCGTCGCCGCCGGCGCCTTCGAGCAGCCGGCGGTGTTCCGCTACAACGACCTGCCGGGGATCATGCTCGCCTCCGCTGCACAGCGCCTGATCCGGCGCTACGCGGTACGTCCGGCGCAGCGCGTGGTGGTGCTGGCCGCCAACGCTGACGCCTATCGCGCGCTGGAGGATTTCGCCGCTGCCGGCATCGCCGTGACCGCGGTGATCGACTTGCGCGACAAGGTGCCTGGCGAGCAGTACGCGCTGGTCGCCGCACAAGGCATCCCGCTCTACAGCGGCCACTGCATCGTCGAGGCGCTTCCTGCCGCCGATGGCACGCGCGTGGCTGGGGTTCGCGTGGCGGCGCAGGGTGAAGCTGAAACCGTTGCCGAACTCGCCTGTGACGGTGTCTTCATGAGCGTCGGCTGGGCGCCCGCGGCGGCGCTGCTGTACCAAGCCGGAACGAAGATGCGCTACGACGACGGCGTCCACCAGTTCGTCCCCGACAAGCTGCCCGACGGCGTCTTCGCCTGCGGCCGCGTCAACGGCATTCACACCCTCGGCTCCCGATTGCTCGACGGCGAACGCGCCGGCAGTGCGGCGGCGGCCCATTGCGGCTGTGGAGCTGCGAAGCTGCCGAGTGTTCCGGTTGAGGCGGAGTCTCCGACCCACCCCTGGCCGATCGTGCCGCATCCCAAGGGCAAGAACTTCATCGACTTCGACGAGGACCTGCAACTCGCCGATCTCGAAAACGCGATCCAGGAAGGCTTCGACAACATCGAATTAATGAAGCGCTTTTCGACCGTCGGCATGGGGCCGAGCCAGGGCAAGCACTCGAACATGAACGCGCTGCGCGTACTGGCGCGCGCCACCGGATCGACCCCGGGCGAGGTCGGCACCACCACCGCGCGGCCGTTCTTCCATCCGGTGCCGATGTCGCATCTCGCCGGGCGCGGCTTCACCCCCGAGCGCCGCACCCCGATGCATCATCGCCATGCCGCGGCAGGCGCGGTGTGGATGCCCGCCGGGGCGTGGCAGCGGCCCGAGTACTACGCGCTTGCGGGGCAGTCGCGCGCGGCCTGCATCGAGGCTGAAGCACTGGTGGTGCGCAACGGCGTCGGACTGATCGACGTCGGCACGCTCGGCAAGCTGGAAATCCGCGGCCCGCAGGCAGCCGAATTCCTCGAGCGCGTCTACATCTCGAAGTACGCCGGGCTCAAGGTCGGCATGACCCGCTATGCCGTGATGTGCGACGAGTCCGGCGTGGTGATCGACGACGGCGTGGTGGCGCGGCTGGCCGACGAGCACTTCTATTTCACCACCACCACCTCGGGGGCGGCGGCGATCTACCGCGAGCTGTCGCGCTGGAACACGCTGTGGAAGATGGACTGCGGCCTGGTCAACCTGACCGGCGCGATGGCGGCGATGAACCTCGCGGGGCCGAAGGCGCGGGCGGTATTGGCCGGCCTGACCGACGTCGACCTGTCCTTTCCTTTCCTTGCAGTGCGCGAAGGCAGGGTCTGCGGCGTGCCGGCACGGCTGATGCGGGTCGGCTTCGTCGGCGAGTGGGGAGTCGAGATCCACGTTCCGGCCGAGCACGGCGCCGCGGTATGGGATGCGCTGATGGAAGCAGGAAAGGCGCACGGCATCCGCCCCTTCGGCGTCGAGGCGCAGCGTCTGCTGCGCCTGGAAAAGGGCCACATCATCATCGGCCAGGACACCGACGGTCTCACCACGCCGGGCGAGGCGGGGCTCGACTGGGCGGTGAAGATGGACAAGGCGTTCTTCGTCGGCCAGCGCAGCCTCATGGCCATCGCCGGCAAGCCGCGCCGTCAGCAGCTGATCGGCTTCATGCTGCCGGCAGATCATCAGGGCGACGCGCCGAAGGAATGCCACCTGGTGATCGACCAGGGCGAGATCGCCGGCCGCGTCACCAGCGTCGCCTGGTCGCCCAGCCTGCAGCGCCACATCGGCCTGGCCTACGTCCGTCCCGGCATGGAGGCGGTCGGCAGCCGCTTCACGATCCGTCTATCAGACAAATCGCTGGTCAGCGCCGAGGTGGTGAAAACGCCTTTCTACGATGCCGAAAGCCTGCGGCAGAAAGTCGAGGCAGCGGCATGAGTGCGATCATTTTCCAGGATCAATCCCGCACTCCGCGCGCCGGGGTCAAGGGGCCAGGCGCCGCTGAATGGCTGGCCGGGCTCGGCCTGCCGGTACCGGATGCGCCCAACCGCTGGCTGCCGGTCGACGGCGGACTCGTCGCCCGTCTCGGTCTCACTGAATTCCTCGTCGAGGGGCCGCTGTCGGCGCAGCTCGCCGCACCACTCGCCCACGGCGTCTACCCGGTGCTGCGCCAGGACACGGTGCTGGCACTGAGCGGCGAACATCTCAACGACCTGCTGCTGGAGACCTGCAGCGTCGACTTCGGTGCGCTCGATCCCTCCACCCGCCCGGTGGTGCTGACCACGATGGTCGGCGTCGCCGTCACCGTCATCCCGTATGAAGACAAGGGCATCCCATGCTGCCGAATCTGGTGCGACAGCACCTACGGCGAGTGGTTTGCCGAGACGCTGGCCAGCGTCGCCGCCGAGCTCGAACCCACCCCCCATTCAGGCAACCAGGGAGCCACAGCATGAATCTCGCAGAAGCCAGGAAGTTTCTCGCCAAGAACCAGGTCAAGTCGGTGCTGGCACAGTTCGTCGATATCCATGGCACAGCCAAGGCCAAGTCGGTGCCGGTGGCGCATTTCGAGGACATTCTCAACGCCGGCGCTGGTTTCGCCGGCTTCGCGGTATGGGGTCTCGGCATCGAACCGCACGGACCGGACTACATGGCGGTCGGCGATCTCGACACCTTGTCGCTGGTGCCGTGGCAGCCCGGTTATGCGCGCATCGTCTGCGACGGCCACGTTCACGGCAAGCCGTGGGACTACGATGCGCGCGTCACGCTGAAGAAGCAGGTCGCACGCCTGGCCGGACAGGGCCTGAGCTTCATGACCGGCCTCGAGCCCGAGTTCTCGCTGCTCAAGCGCAGCGTCGCCGGCAAGATCGAGCCGTGCGAGGACAGCGACACCCTGGCCAAGCCCTGCTACGACTACAAGGGCCTGTCGCGCTCGCGCGCCTTTCTCGACCGGCTGGTGGAGAGCCTCGTCGCGGTCGGCATCGACGTCTACCAGGTCGACCATGAGGATGCCAACGGCCAGTTCGAGATCAACTACACCTACGAGGATTGCCTGACCTCGTGCGACCACTACATCTATTTCAAGATGGCGGCCGCCGAGATCGCCAGCGAGATGGGCCTGATCTGCTCCTTCATGCCCAAGCCCTTCGCCAACCGGCCGGGCAACGGCATGCACATGCACATGAGCATGTCGGACGGCAAGAAGAACCTGTTCCAGGACAAGAAGGACAAGCGCGGTCTCGACCTCTCGCCGATGGCCTATCACTTCCTCGGCGGCCTGCTGAAGCACGGCCCGGCCCTGGCGGCGATCTGCGCGCCGACGGTGAATTCCTACAAGCGCCTGGTGGTCGGCCGCTCGCTCACCGGCGCGACCTGGGCGCCGGCCTACATCAGCTATGGCGACAACAACCGCTCGTCGATGGTGCGCATCCCCGGCGGCCGGCTCGAACTGCGACTGCCCGACGGGGCCTGCAACCCTTATCTCGCCACGGCCGCGGTGATCGCCGCCGGCATGGACGGCATCGAGCACAAGCTCGACCCCGGTGCGCCGCACAACGTCAACCTCTACGAGCTCACCGACGCAGAGCTGAAGCAGGAAAAGATTTCCATCCTGCCGCAGAACCTGCACGAAGCGCTGACCGCGCTGGAGAAGGACAAGGTGATCCGCGAAGCGCTCGGGCCGGTCGCCGACGAATTCCTCCGGCTCAAGCACATGGAATGGGTCGAGTACATGCGCCATGTCTCCGAGTGGGAAATCGAAAGTTATCTGGAATTTTTCTGAAAGGACCTGGCCATGTGTGGAATTGTCGGATTGCTGGTGAAGAAGCCGGCGCTGCGGCCGCGGCTCGGCGAACTCATGGTGCCGATGCTGATCGGCATGACCGAGCGCGGCCCCGATTCGGCCGGGCTTGCCGTGTTTACCGAACCGCTGGCGGAGGGCGAGCGCAAGATCAGTCTGTACTCGGGGATGACCGAGGAAGGTGCGGACTTCAACTGGCTCGGCCTCGGCCACGAACTGAAGGCCCACCTGGGCATCGATACCAAACTCGCGGTGCAGGGCAACCATGCCATCCTCACCGCATCCATCGCGCCGGAACCGGTCAAGCGCTGGATCAGGGAGCATTACCCGAGGCTGCATATTCTTTCCACCGGGCGTGCCATCGACCTCTACAAGGACATCGGCACGCCGGCCGAGGTGGCTGCGCGCTATGCCTTCAGCGGCCTTGCCGGCAGCCACCTGGTCGGTCATACGCGGATGGCGACCGAATCCGCGGTGACACCTGACCGTGCCCATCCCTTCACCGCCGGCGAGGATTTCTGCCTGGTGCACAACGGCTCGCTCTCCAACCCCTACGGCGTGCGCCGCATGCTCGAGCCGCGCGGCATCCGCTTCGAGACCGACAACGATACCGAGGCTGCCTGCCGCTTCCTCGAATGGCGGCTGCGCGAAGGCGACGATCTGGAGACCGCGCTGCAGAAAGGCTTCGAGGAGCTCGACGGTTTCTACACCTTCCTCATGGGCACCGCCGACAAGCTCGCCCTGATCCGCGACCCCTTCGCCTGCAAACCGGCCGTGGTGGCGGAAACCGACGATTACGTGGCGATCGCCTCCGAGTTCCGCTCGCTGGCGCACCTGCCCGACATCAAGCACGCCACGGTTTTCGAACCGGCGCCCGAGGAGATGTACGTATGGAACGCATGAGCTTCGACCTCGCGCAGGTTCCGCTGCGCGAGTTGAATTCCTTCCTCCACCAGGACGCTCCGGCGAAAGGCGTGCATCAGGTGGTGGTGACCAACCCCGACGGCGCCCACAACATCGCGGTCGGCCTCGACTGCCCGGTGGAGGTCGAGATCGTCGGCCACGCCGGCTACTACGCCGGCGGCATGAACAAGCTTGCCAGCATCACCGTCGTCGGCAGTGCCGGCACCGGCGTGGCGGAGAACATGATGTCCGGCCGGGTGCATGTGAAAGGCTTCGCCTCCAACGGTGCCGGCGCCTCGATGCACGGCGGCCTGCTGGTGATCGACGGCGACGCCGGGCTGCGCTGCGGCATTTCGCTGAAGGGCGGCGACATTGTCGTCGGCGGCTCGGTCGGCAGCTTTTCCGCCTTCATGGCGCAGGCCGGGCGCATGGTGATCTGCGGCGACGCCGGCGACGCGCTCGGCGACTCGCTCTACGAGGCGGTGCTGTACGTGAAGGGCAAGATCAAGTCGCTCGGCGCCGATGCGCAGATCGAGCCGATGAGCGCGGCCGACTACGCGACGGTCAAGGAACTGCTCGACGCCGCCGGCATGCAGCACGACGCCAAGGACTTCAAGCGCGTGGCCTCGGCCCGCAGCCTCTATCACTGGAACGCCGAAGCGGATCAGGAGTACTGACATGAGCAGCAACGACCACCCCAAGACCATCGCCCGCGAGGAATCCTTCGGCTACGACCGCAAGACCATCGACTATATCCGCAACGCGGCGGCGCACGGCCTCTATGAAATCCGCGGCATGGGCGCCAAGCGCAGGTTGCCGAACTTCGACGACCTGGTCTTTCTCGGCGCCTCGCTGTCGCGCTACCCGCTCGAGGGCTACCGCGAGAAATGCTCGACGAAAACCGTGCTCGGTACCCGTTTCGCGAAGAAGCCGATCGAGCTCGAGATCCCCATCACCATTGCCGGCATGAGCTTCGGTTCGCTGTCGGCCAACGTCAAGGAAGCGCTGGGACGCGCGGCGACCGAGGTCGGCACCTCGACCACCACCGGCGACGGCGGCATGACGCCGGAAGAGCGGCAATCGTCGAAGACCCTGGTCTACCAGTGCCTGCCGTCGCGCTACGGTTTCAACCCGGACGACGTGCGCCGCGCCGACGCCATCGAGATGGTGATCGGCCAGGGCGCCAAGCCCGGCGGCGGCGGCATGCTGCTGGGGCAGAAGGTGTCGCCGCGGGTCGCCGGGATGCGCACCCTGCCGGCCGGCATCGACCAGCGCTCGGCCTGCCGCCACCCCGACTGGACCGGCCCCGACGACCTGGCGATCAAGATCCTCGAGATGCGCGAGCTGACCGACTGGGAAAAGCCGATCTACGTCAAGGTCGGCGCCACCCGCACCTTCAACGACGTCAAGCTCGCGGTGCACTCCGGCGCCGACGTGGTGGTGGTCGACGGCATGCAGGGCGGCACCGCCGCAACCCAGACCTGCTTCATCGAGCACGTCGGCATTCCCACCCTGGCGGCGGTGCGCCAGGCGGTCGACGCGCTGGAAGACCTCGACATGAAGGGCAAGGTCCAGCTCATCGTCTCCGGCGGCATCCGCAGCGGTCCCGACGTCGCCAAGGCGCTGGCGATGGGTGCGGACGCGGTGTCGATCGGCCAGGGCGTGCTGATCGCGCTCGGCTGCAACCACGACAGCTATTTCCAGGACGGTGCACACCACGACGCCACGGCCGGCTATGCGGCGATCGGCACCGCGCACGGCTACTGTCACCACTGCCACACCGGCAAGTGCCCGGTCGGCATCACCACCCAGGACGCGCTACTGGAGCAGCGCCTGAGTCCCGAGGTTGGCGCGCGCCACCTGAAGAACTACCTGAAGACGCTGAACATGGAGCTCACCACCATCGCGCGCGCCTGCGGCAAGCAGAACGTCCATCACCTCGAGCGCGAGGATCTGGTGGCGCTGACGCTGGAAGCGGCGGCGATGGCGCGCGTGCCGCTCGCCGGCACCAGCTGGATACCCGGCGTCAACGGCTTGTAGCCTCCCGGGCGGATCCTCTGCCGCCTTGGCGGTGCCCCCTTCTGCTTCATGTCTATGATTAAGTCAGTTCCACAGACATGTAACAGAAGGGAGGCATGATGAATTTCATTGGCATCGTCATTCTGCTGGCGTTGTTCCTGCTCGCGGTTTTCACCTTGGCTAACTGGACGGTGCTCAGCGCGTCCTCGACGCTGTCCTTTATCGTGTTCGACGTCGAAGGGCCCCTCGGCGTGATCCTCCTCGGTGCGATGCTGGTGCTGGTGGCGCTGTTCGTCGTCTACGCCCTGACCCTGAAAACCGCCATGCTCATGGAGTCCCGGCGCCATAGCCAGGAGCTGGAAGCCCAACGCAAGCTGGCTGAAACCGCCGAAGCCTCACGCCTCAGCGAACTGCGCGCGCAGATCGAGCGCGAGTTCGCCCAGTTGCGCGACGCGATCGGCGGGGTGGATGGCAGGATGGACAGCCACGAGCAGGCGATGAAACAATCACTGAACGAAGCTGCCAACGGCCTGGCTGCCCTGGTGGCGGAAATGGACGACAAGATCGACCGCGTGCTGACGCGACATGCAAGCGATACGAAAGGAGACTGAGATGAGCGCTCGTGAAGAATATGTGCAGAAGATGCACGAACTGCTGGACAAACTGAACGCCGAGATCGAGGTCCTGGCCTCGAAGGCGGAGCATGCGGAAAACGAAGTACGCGACGAATATCGCGAGCAGATCACCCATCTTCGCGCCCGGCAGCATGATGCCAGGACCAAGCTGGCGAACCTGCGCAATGCGGGCGAGGGTGCCTGGGAGGACTTGAAGGCCGGTGTCGACATGGCGAAAGAGGCCATCGGCGAGGCGATCGAGTCAGCCCGCGCGCGCTTCAACAAGTAGGCGGAGTCAAACGGGGGCCAATGACGGCTGCATAATGCTGAAGGCGTCAGTCCGATACGCCCAGTTCCGCGCACAGTTTCTGCACTGTCCGCTTCAGGCTCTCGACTTCCTCATCCAGCCGCGCCACGTTGGCCTTGAGCGCGGCGATCTCGCTTACCGACACGCCCGCAGCGCCCCCGGCTGAGGAAGCCGCAGGCGCCTCCTCGATCGCCAGCTCGCCACTCAGCAGGTGCGCCCAGCGGTTCTCGCGGGCGCCGGGCTGGCGCGGCAATTCCTTGACCAGAGCACCGTCGGTCCGCTCGGCCAGTTCCTGCAGAAAGGCTTCCACCGCCGAGATGTCGGCAAATTTGTGCAGGCGCTCGCAGTTGATGCGCAGTTCGCCCGGGGTCTGCGGGCCGCGCAGCATCAGCACGGTGAGCAGCGCGACCGACTGCGACGGCAGGCGCAGGGCCTTGTCCATGTTGTGGGCGTAGCGCGGTACGCGGCCGCCGCTCGATTCCATCACCAGGGCCGGGCTCTTGAGGCTGTCGATGGCTGCCGCCACGTCGGCCTCGCTCGCCTCGATGACCGGATGGCGGCTGGACTTCTGGTTGCAGCCGGCGACCAGGGCATTGAGGCTCAGCGGGTAGGTGTCGGGAACGGTGTGCTGCTTTTCGCAAAGCACGCCGAGAACGCGGGTTTCGAGCAGGGAGAGGGCAGGCAGGCGGGGGGGGGTCATGGCGGATCGGTGCTTTGTCGGGACGGCCATTATGCCTTCTGCTGGCGGCGACTCTCGGGGCGCTTTTTAATTGCATGGCTTTTCGGTAGGCTTCGCGCTAAGCATACGAAAACCGATCCCATGCATTTCACCCCCGAATCCTTCCGCGCCTGGTCGACCAAGCGCATCACCCTGCTCGGCATGTCCGGCGTCGGCAAGACGCATATTTCGCTGATGATGCGCAGCCATGACTGGTTCCACTTTTCTGGCGATTACCGCATCGGCACCCGCTACCTCGACGAGCCCATCCTCGACCTGATCAAGCAGCAGGCGATGCAGGTGCCTTTCCTGCGCGACCTGCTGCGGCGCGACTGGATCGACATCAAGAACAACATCAAGATCCACGATCTCGGTCCGGTACTGACCTTCGTCGGCAAGCTCGGCGGACCGGAATGGGGCGGGCTCAGCCTCGACGAATTCAGCCGCCGCCAGGCCGCCTACCGCGATGGCGAGATCGCCGCCATGAAGGATGTCCCGGAATTCATCCGCAAGGGCCAGGAGATCTACGGCTATCCGCACTTCATCAACGATGTCGGCGGCAGCCTGTGCGAGCTCGACGAGCCGGGCGTGATCGAACTGCTGGCCGAGCACACGCTGATCCTTTATATCCAGACCACCACCCGCGAGGAGGAGGACACGCTGATCAGGCGTGCGCAGTCCGATCCCAAGCCGCTGTATTTCCGCCCAGCCTTCCTTGCCGAACATCTGCCCGTGTACCTGCAGGAAAAAGGCCTCGAATTCGTCGCCGAGATCGAGCCCGACGATTTTGCGCGCTGGGTGTTCCCGCGCCTGTTCCATTCGCGCATCCCGCGTTACGAGGCGATCGCCGGTCCGCACGGCTACACCGTGACGTCGCAGGAGGTGGCGCAGGTACGTGACGAAGGCGATTTTCTGGCACTGATCGAAAGCGCGGTCGCGCGCAAGGGAAGCTGAGATGCCGCTGGTCGCGCACAATTCCCTGCCCACTTTCGAGCGCCTGCGCCAGGACGGCATCACAGTGCTGACGACCGACCGCGCCGCGCACCAGCAGATCCGCGAACTCCATGTCGGCCTGCTGAACATGATGCCGGACGCCGCACTGGAGGCGACCGAGCGCCAGTTCTTCCGCCTGGTCGGCGAGTCCAACCCGATCGCGCAGTTCTACGTCCATCCCTTCACCCTGCCCAATCTGCCGCGTGGCGAGAAGGCGCAGGCCCACCTCGACCAGTATTACGAAAGCTTCGAGACGATACGCGAGGCCGGACTCGATGCGCTGATCATCACCGGTGCCAACGTCAGCCACCCCAACCTTGCCGACGAACCCTTCTGGCAGCCGCTGATCGAGGTGATCGACTGGGCCTGGGACAACGTCACCTCGACCCTGTGCTCCTGCCTCGCCACCCATGCGGTGATGCAGTTCCGCCATGGCCAGACGCGGGTCAGGCAGCCGCACAAGATCTGGGGCGTGTTCGAGCACCGCGTCACCGACGGCCGCCATCCGCTGGTGGCCGACGTCAATACCCGTTTCGACGTGCCGCATTCGCGCTGGAACGACGTGTCGCGTGCACAGTTCGAGGCCGCGGGAGTCAAGGTGCTGGTCGAGAGCGCGGAAGCCGGCGTACATCTGGCGGTGAGCCAAGACGGCCTGCGCACCGTGTTCTTCCAGGGCCATCCCGAATACGACACGATTTCCCTGCTGAAGGAATACAAGCGCGACCTGATGCTTGCCGCCTCCGGCAAGCTGCCGGCTTTTCCGCCGTTCCCGGTGCGCTACTTCAACCGCCAGGCGCAGGCGTTGCTGGCAGAGTTCGCCAGCCGCATGCGCAGCGGCGAAGCGCTGAACTTCCCCGAGTCGCATCTGCTGCCGCTGCTCGACAACACCTGGCATGACACCGCCGAAGCGGTGGTCGGCAACTGGATCGGCTGCGTCTACCAGGTGACCCACGGCGATCGTCGCCTGCCGTTCATGCCTGGCATCGATCCCAACAACCCGCTGGGACTGTAATGGCCGACGCGCGCGCGCACTTCGACGAGTCCCAGGGTGCGCTGACCGCCAGCGGCGTGTGGGATGCCGATTCCGCCGCCGCGCTGCCCGACCTCGCCGGCAAGACCGTGCGCATCCTCGACGGCGCCGGCGTCACCGAGCTCGATACCAATGGCGCCTGGCTGTTGCTCAACGCCGCCGGTCCGCTCGACAGTGGCGCGTTGCCCGAGTTGCGCGCCTTTCAGCCCCGGCACCAGGCGATGCTCGAACTGGTGGCGAAGCATTGCGCAGCCACGGTGCCGCAGCCGGCGCCGCTGCGCGAGGGCGTGCGGATGATCACCGGGCGCGGCACCCTGGCGGTTCTGGGGCATGTTTTCGGTCTGCTCAGCTTCGTCGGACGTCTGGTCATCGAGTTGCTGCTGCTGACACCGAGCCCGCAGCGCTGGCGCTGGCGCGAGTTCGGCGCCCAGGTGCGGAGCGTGTTCGTCGGCGCGATCCCGATCGTCGCCGGCATGATGTTCCTGCTCGGCGTGGTGTTCGCCTATCTGCTTGGCGATCAGGCACAGCAATACGGCGCCAACATCTTCGTCGTCGACGGCATCCTGCTGGCGGTCATGCGCGAGGTTTCGCCGGTCATCGTCGCCGTCCTGGTCGCCGGACGGTCCGGCGCCTCCATCACTGCGCAGATCGGCACCATGAAGGTCACCGAGGAAATCGACGCCATCACCACGCTCGGTCTATCGCCGCTGGCGGTGCTGGTGATCCCGCGCTTCATGGCCATGCTCATCGCCATGCCGCTGCTGGTGTTCATCGGCGATATCGCCGGGGTGTTCGGCGGCATGCTGGTCGCCGCGCAGCAGCTGGATATCTCGAGTCACATGTTCGTCGACCGCATGTCCGACGTGCTGGTGCTGAGCACCCTGCTGGTCGGCCTCGGCAAGGCGCCGGTGTTCGCCATCTTCATCGCCCTCATCGCCTGCCGCATGGGACTGAACGTCAGTCGCGACGCCAGCAGCGTCGGTGCCCATACCACTTCCACCGTGGTGCAGAGTCTGGTCGCGATCATCATCCTCAACGCCATCTTCGCGGTGCTGTTCGTGCAGCTCGACATCTGATGTCAGAACCCGTCATCGACATCCGCGGCCTCTCCACCACCCTCGGCGGACGCAGCATCCATCGCGACCTCGACCTCAGCGTCGCGCGCGGCGAGGTCGTCGCCCTGATCGGCGGCAGCGGCTCCGGCAAGTCGGTCCTGCTGCGCGAGATCATCGGACTGTTGAAGCCGCAGGCGGGACGCGTCGAGCTGTTCGGCCAGTCTGTATTGGACTGTTCGCTGGAGCAGATGAACCAGCTGCGCAAGCGCTTCGGCGTGCTGTTCCAGGATGGCGCGCTGTTTTCCTCGCTCAATGTCGAGGACAACGTCGCCACCCCGCTGTTCGAACATACCGATCTGCCGCGCCCCACCTGTCGCCGTCTGGCGCGGCTCAAGCTGGCGCTGGCAGGCCTGCCAGCGGACGCCGCACGCAAGCGCCCGAGCGAGCTCTCCGGCGGCATGCGCAAGCGGGTGGCGCTGGCACGTGCGCTGGCGCTCGATCCCGAACTGCTGTTTCTGGACGAACCGACGTCAGGGCTTGACCCGATCTCGGCACGTGCCTTCGACGCCCTGATTCGCCTGCTGGCCGACAGTCTCGGCCTCACCGTATTCCTCGTTACCCACGACTTGGATACACTGTTTTCGAGTGTCGACCGCATCATCGTTCTGTCGGGCGGACGCGTGCTCGGCAGCGGAACCGTGGCCGAGCTGCGAACCATCGACGACCCGTGGCTGCGCGATTATTTCGCCGCACGACCGTCGCAGGAGGAAACCATGCATGGAAACTGAAGGCCGCTATACCCTGGTAGGCATCCTGGTGATGGGGGCCCTGGCGCTGATGACGATGGCCATCCTGTGGCTCGCCGGCGGTGCGGACCGCATCGCCTATCAGACCTACTCGATCTATTTCAGGCAGCAGTCGCTCGACGGCCTGGCGGTAGGCAGCCCGGTGAAAATGCGCGGTATCAAGATCGGCGTGGTCGACAGCTACCGCTTCGTCCAGGGCGAAGACGATGCCGTAAGAGTGGTCGCCCGCATCGACGAGGGCGTGCCGGTGCACCAGGGGGCGGCCGCCTACATCAAGCGCAATCTGGTGACCGGCATCGCCGCAGTGGAAATCAACAACGGAGCGGGCGAGGCGCCTTTGCTGGTCGAGGTGCCGGAAGGCGAACGCTTCCCGGTGATTGCCGAGGGCAGTTCCGAGATCGACAAGGTCGCCACCGCGGTGACCCGGCTGGCCGAGAACGGCGCCCAGGTCGTCGAACGCATGAACACCCTGCTGTCCGACGAGAACCAGCGCGCCATCTCGGCAACCCTGGCCAACCTCAAGGAACTGTCCGGGCATCTCGCCGCCAACAAGCAAAGCCTCGAAGCGGTAGTGCAGGGCATCCGTGACGCCTCGGACGAATTCCGTTTTGCCGGTGCCAGCATCAGCCAAGCGGCGACCCGGGCCGAAGGCAGCATCGCCGACGTCGGCGAAAACGCCAACGAAACGCTCAAGGAGGCAACGCGCGCGCTGGAAAAACTGCAGCAGGAGTCGGTGATGATTTCGCTGCGCATCCAGGAGCTGTCCGAGACCGGCACGCTGGAAATGACCAATATCAGCCGCGACGTTCGCGCCGGTGCCGATGCCATGACCACCGCCGGCAAGCGCATGTCCGAGCCGCGAGCCATCCTGTTCGGCCCCGGCCGCCAGCAGCTCGGCCCTGGAGAATCCCTGCCATGAGATATGCACTCGTTTCGCTGGCCTTGCTGCTCGCCGGCTGCGTCAATTTCGGTGAAGACCGCAACGCTCAGCCGATCGTCCACTACGTGCTGGCGGATCCGGATCCGGCGCCGGCGCTGCAGCGCCAGGCCGCGCCGGATCCGCGCACCCTGCTGGTGCTCGATACCTCCACCAGCAGCTTCTACGATATCGACACCCTGGCATTCAGCCGCAGCCCGAACACCCGTGGTTATTACCAGTACGCCCGCTGGACCGAACGCCCGGGCAAGCGCTTTGCGGATTTGCTGCGGGCCCGTCTCGAGGCGCAGGGGAGCTTCGCCGCAGTCGCCGCGACGGGCAGCCATGTGCGCGGCGAGTTGCTGCTGGATACCGGGCTGGTCGAGTTCTATCACGATGCCAGCGACCCGCCGGGCAGCGCACATATCGTGCTGCGCGTCGAATTGATCGACCTGAAGAACCGCTCGCTGATCGGCCGCACCCGGCTCGAGCAGCGTGTCGAGGCTTCCAGCTACGATGCAGCGGGTGCCGCGGAGGCTTTCAATCTGGCGACTGGGCGCGTGCTCGACGAATTGCTGGTCTGGCTCGATCAGGTCAAGAAATGAGCAAAGCGCCTACAATCAGATCAGCCGTGCCCACAACAAGAGGAGACACCATGAAACACCTGATCGCCGCGATTTGCCTGTGCAGCGCCGCCACCCTGGCGCATGCCGAGAAAGCCGAAAAATTCAACGGCCTGGAAGTCCACTACAACGCCATCACGACTGACACCCTGCTGCCCGAGGTGGCCCGCGCCTACAAGATCGAGCGCAGCAAGTCGCGTGGCCTGGCGACGATCTCGGTGCTGAAGACGAACCCGGTCGGCATGCCGACCCCGGTCGAGGCCAAGCTGAAGGTCTTCGTCACCAATCTCAACCAGCAACTCGCCGAGGTGCCGATGCGCGAGGTGCGCGAAGGCACCGCGATCTACTATCTAGGTGAATTCCGTGTCGCCCCGCCGGACACGTTGATGTTTACCGCTACGGTCGAAACCGCGGGCGAACCGAAGCGCGAGATCCGCTTCAGCCAGAAGTTCTACAAGTAGCGCAACACCAGGCTGGCCAGGCCCCATACGCCGAAGCCGGCCACCGTCAGACCGGCGCTGCGCCGCACCCACAGGCGCTGCAGAAACGGCTGCAGGGTGCGCGCGAACAGGCCCATGCCCAGCAGGTTGGGCAGGGTGCCGAGGCCGAAGGCCAGCATCAGCGCTGCTCCGGAAGGGGCGCTGCCCGCTGCCAAAGCGGAAACCAGCACCGAGTAAACCAGCCCGCACGGCAGCCAGCCCCAGGCCATGCCGGCAATCAGCGCGCCGGGTAGGTTGCGCACTGGCAGCAGTTTTTTGAATAGCGGCTGCAGATGCCGCCACAGTGCCCCGCCCGCCTTCTCGAACACCAGCACCCAGCGCGACCAGCCGGCGAGATAGAGGCCGAGCAGGATCATCACCAGCTGCGCCAGCACATAGAGGACCGTCTGCACCGGTATGAACTGCGCCAGCTTGAACGAGGCACCGAGCGCCCCGGCGAGTGCGCCGAACAGGGTGTAGCTGGTGATGCGCCCGAGGTTGTAGGCGAGATGGAAACGGAACGGCGGATGCGTGCCGTCGGCACGGAAGGAGAAGGCCGCGACGATACCGCCGCACATCCCGACGCAATGCACCCCGCCGAGGAGGCCGGCGAGCAGGGCGGTAAGCAGTGAAAATTCAATCATGGTTTAAAAATTATTTTCCACGAAGGGCACGAAGGAACACGAATAGAACGACTTACCGCCAAGGACGCGAAGGAACGCGAAGGGAAAACCTCGATCCGTGAATGACGCGATTAGTCGCGAATCACGGCAAGCCGCTCATTGGCGTTAATTTGCCCAATTCCTGGATAAAGCTCTTCTTCGCGTTCCTTCGTGCCCTTCGTGGATAAAAATGGTTTCAAAGTTTTGCCCGCCCCGCCAGCCACACCAGCAGCAGTACCGGCACGCCGATCGCTGCGGTGGCGGTAAAGAAGTTGGCCCAACCCCAGGCATCGACGAACTCGCCGGAGAATCCGGCGATGAACTTCGGCAGCAGCAGCATGACCGAGGTGAACAGCGCGTATTGCGTCGCCGAATAGGCCTGGTTCACCAGGCCGGAGAGGTAGGCGACGAAGGCGCTCGAGGCGATGCCGGCGGAGAGGTTGTCGGCCGACACCGTGAACACCAGCGCACCGACGTCGTGGCCGCGCCCGGCAAGCCAGACGAACAGCAGGTTGGTCGCGGCGGAGAGCACCGCGCCGAGAAACAGCGTGCGCATCACGCCGATGCGCATCACCAGCAGCCCGCCCAGGCCGGCGCCGAGGATGGTCATGATCACTCCATAGACCTTGGACACCGTCGCCACTTCGTCCTTGGTGAAACCCATTTCCTGGTAGAAGGGATTGCTCATCACCCCCATCACCACATCCGAGATACGGTAGACGGAAATCAGCGCCAGGATCAGCAGCGCCTGCCATTTGTAGTGCTGGATGAAGTCGATGAAGGGCGACACCACCGCGCTGTAGAACCATGCCGTGGCATTCAGGAGTCGGCCCGACAGTCCGGCGGCGGCGAATTTTTCGCGCGCATGCGCTTCGCGTTCGGCGGTGTCTGGCGGCACCTTCTTTTCCGGTTCGCGGATGGTCAGCGTGGTGAGGATGCCGATGACCATCAGTGCGGCCATCACCGTGTAGGCCACCTGCCAGGGGCGGAAGTCGTAGGTGGCCTCGGATGGGTCGAACGCCGCCGCGATCCACAGCGCCCCCGCGCCAGCGGTGATCATGGCGATGCGGTAACCCGCCTGATAGGTCGCCGCCATCGCCCCCTGTTTCTCGATTTCCACCGCTTCGATGCGGTAGGCATCGAGCGCGATGTCCTGCGTCGCCGAGGCGAAAGCGACCGCCAGCGCGAAGAACACCGTGTGCGTCAGGTTCACGACCGGGTCGGTATTGGCCATGCCCAGCAGCGCCAGCGCGATGCAGATTTGTGAGAGCACCAGCCAGGCCCGCCGCTTGCCCAGCCGCACGGTGAGGAAGGGCAGCGGCAGCCGGTCCACCAGCGGCGACCACAGGAACTTGAAGCCGTAGGCCAGCCCCACCCAGCTCAGGTGACCGATGGTC
>Ga0209287_10000712_pt1 | contig 18661 bp, 13 predicted proteins | sample PPLLak3cmMay2015_2_FD_187255 | JGI IMG/M metagenome (GOLD analysis project Ga0209287, IMG submission 187255) | Freshwater sediment microbial communities from Prairie Pothole Lake near Jamestown, North Dakota, USA - PPLs Lake P8 Core (1) Depth... | ecosystem: Environmental > Aquatic > Freshwater... | reverse complement strand
TGCCAGGAAGGGCTTCATTTACGGCGAAAAAGACCAAGGCGTCATGTTTCGGGCAGCCGCCGGATGATGAGGCCCCAGGTCGAGCGACCTAATGCCTGCTGGAGCATGGATTTCGTGGCGGACAGTCTTTTCAACGGCCGCCGTTTTCGGTCCTTAACGGTAGTCGATAATTTTAGTCGCGAATGTCCGGCGATCGAGGTTGGACAGAGCCTAACGGGCGCGGAAGTCGTCGCGGTGGTGGAACGGTTGGTGAAGGAGCGAGGGAAGCCGGATCGGATCCAAAGCGACAACGGAAGCGAATTTATTTCTCGGGTTTTAGATAAGTGGGCCTATGATCGGGGCGTTACACTGGACTTCTCGAGGCCCGAAAAACCCATGGATAACGCCACAATCGAGTCGTTCAACGGATCGTTTCGGGACGAATGCCTGAACGTGAATTGGTTTTTATCGATGGAAGACGCGAAAGAAAAGATTGAGAAGTGGCGCAGGGACTACAACGAGTTCCGGCCGCATAGCGCCCTGGGGGACTTGACTCCGAAGGAGTTCATTGCTATTTTCAAGAAAGGGATGCAAAGCCAAAAACTTCATTTCTGGTTGGATCAGCTTTAAGGGATGAGGTCCTCGGGCATTTTCGGTCTCCTTGGCCTTCTGGTCGTGCTTTTCGTAACCCAGATGGTCGGTCAGCTCGCCTTCCAGGAGCGTTTCGACGACATCCTTGCTGATGTCCCGCATGAAGGCGTTGAAATCGTCTAGCGTTTTTACCCCTTTGGCTATGTCCGGCCTCACGGGTCCCTTGATTATCTGACACCGTGCGAATATTATCGGCGCTGGAAACGCGTCCCCAGGGAGAAAGCATTGACTTCGCTCGGGTGCCGAAGATACAATTATTTGGAGATGGATTTTCTGAATTTGAAAGTGAAATATCGCTCCAACGGGGCGACCTGGTTCTTGATTATTTTTATATTCTGCTTTTCCGTTTCTTGTCGGAACCTCGGTCCGGACAATCCGGCAGAGAATCGTCTTTCGGAATATATCAATAGCCATTCGGCCAAAACGCTCCTCTTGCACGATCACCGGGAACTCCTGGTTTATCTTAAGGAATTCCCCCGCGATCAATATAATCTCTGCCCGACAAAAAACGGCTTTTCTTTTTTTGTCGAGAAGACGGATCGTCTCGATGGCATCAAGCAAATCGTTTCCAAAGGCGAAGTGTGGGAAGAAGCCTTTTTAGAATTGATGGCGAAATATATCAAGCCCGGGTCGGCCGTCATCGATGCCGGGGCCTATATCGGCACCCATGCGCTCGCCATGGCGAAGATGACCGGCCCGCGCGGCCGTGTCTATGCTTTTGAGCCCCAAAAAAAGGTTTTTCGCGAATTGGTCTTCAACCTGATCGAGAATCATAACCAAAATGTCATTCCTCTAAGATTTGCTTTGGGCGAGAATACCCGGATTGTTGAAATGGATAAATCCGAGAATGGGCTTGATGGGATCGTAAGGGTAGGCCAAGGCGGAGACCAAGCGGAACTCCGGACGATTGATAGTTTCAAACTGCGCAATATTTCTTTCATAAAAATCGACGTGGAAGGTTATGAGGACCAGGTATTGGAAGGCGCGCGTCAGACTCTCGCCGACAATCGCAATCCACCAATCCTTATCGAAAACGTAGGGAATGCCCATCGACTCGAATATTATGGCTACACGGTCAGGCCCCTTGAATATCGAGATTATCTCGCTCTCCCGGCGCCCGATTATCCATTAGGATCGATTATTTCGTTTATCGATTCCGGAAATGCCGATCAATTCAAAAGCGGGTTTTGGGCGGTGGCCGAGTCTTGGGGTTCTTGGATCAAGGGCGATACCGCCGATGTTGTGCTCCCGCTGTCTCAAGTTCCCCAAAGGGAGCTGGTGCTCATCGGCAAGGTGAAAGCAAGCATCAACGGGAAAACTCCGCGAGAGGAGGTTGATGTGTTTGTCAATGGCCGATTAATAGACCGCTGGGAATTCCGGAACGAAGAAATGGTGGTAAAAAAGACCGCTATCCCAATTTCCCTTTTACCGAAATCCGTAGCCAGACCCATCATCCGCATAACCTTCCAAATCAAGAATCAATTTTCGCGGGACGAGTTGAAATTACCCGCCGATGAGCGGCTCCTCGGCTTTGGCGTTAATGCCTTGATCATCCGAGAATTGCAAGGAGATAAATATCCTTTTTGAAATAGGCCGTTAGAATATTCTCTTCACCGGGCGATTATTTCGCCAAAAAACTAACATTTTGTCTGGATCAGTTTTAAGGGATGAAGTCCGAATGTCGGTCAGCTTATTGACAAATCAAAAATGTGAGTTTACCCTAATATGTGAGTAAACGCTCACTCACCGGAGATTGCCATGAAAAACCTGGCGTTCGAGGCCGTTCTCGATAGGCGAAAAGCCGAAATCGTTACCGCCGTCCTTCTCCTTGTGGACAAGGTCGGCATTACGGGTTTGACCATAAAAAAAATTGCCGCCCAGGTCGGTTTCGTCGAAGGAGCCCTGTACAAGCACGTCGATTCAAAGATGGGCCTCTTCCACCTTATTCTCGATGCCTCCATCCAGTCACTCGAAGCCACCGGCCGCGACATCGACGCCCGGAATCTTCGGCCTGATGCCGCGCTCGGGGCCTGGTTCGACTTCATCATCAGCTTTCTGGAGGAATACCCCGGCATTTACCGGATCCTGTTTTCCGACGCCCTGTATGCCGAGGACCGTCCGCTGTTCGAAGAATTCAAGAGCTGCATGCTCGGCTTGAAGAACCGGGTGGGGGCAATCATCGAGAAGGGCGCCCGCTCGGGCGAATTTCGGTCCGACGTTGATCCCGAGAAGACGTCCGTCACGTACCTGGGCCTGATCATCACGACCTTCATGCTGTGGACGGTGATTGAGGAACGGGTCCGGGGCTACAAGGAAACGGCTTGGCCCTATTTCGAAGAATACTTGCGGACGCTCCGGCCGGCCATCCCGGAGGTGTCTCGTGGCTGAGAAATGGACCGCGTTCATCGTCCGCCATCGCCTTCTCGTCTTGATTGTCTGCGGGCTCGTCACGGTCGCCGCCCTGGCCGGCGTCTTGCGGCTTCGCTTTTACAACAAAATGTCGGACTGGCTTCCCAAGGACGACCCGAAGCTCGCCCTGTACCATGAAACGACAAAGACATTCTCCGCCAACAACGTCGTCCTCATCATCGCCCGGCCCGAAGACGGCGTGTTCACGGCCGAAACGCTCGCCAAAATCCGCGACCTGACCGACGCCCTGAAGGACCGGGAGGAAATCTTCAGCGTCACCTCCCTCTCCAACGTCGCCGACATCAAGAAGACCGGCGATGGAATTGAAGTGGGGGATTTCCTCGATTCCATTCCGGCCGATCCGGAAGGGTTGAAAGCCCTGGAGGCATTGGCCCATACCAAAGACCGGTATATCGGCCAGGTCCTTTCGGAGGACGGCGCATGGTTCGCCCTGTCCGTCTTCCTCAACGACAATTTCGATACGCTGCTCATCGTGGAAAAAGTCATTATCCCCGAATCGGAAAAAATTCTCGGCTCGGGGATGGAGCTCTATTTTGCCGGAATCCCCAGCGACGGATCCTTCATCAACTCCTACACCCGGCGGGACCTCGTGTTTCTCGTCCCGATCATGCTGGCGGCCATCATTCTCATCCTGTTTTTCACCTTGCGGTCCGGCAAAGCCCTCCTGCCGCCGGTTCTTGTCGTCCTCCTCGCCATTGTCTGGTTGTTCGGCCTGATCGGCTGGCTGAATCGCCCCATGACGATCATCACCCCGGCGATTCCGGTTCTTCTCCTGGCCTTGGGGTCGGCCTACGGCTTGTATGTCGTCAATAAAATCCGCAGCGACATCGATGCCGGCGCCGTCCACGACGCCGAGGGGCGCAAGGCCCTGGTGATCGCTTCGACCGCGGCCGTCGTCACCCCGATCCTGTACGCCGCGGGCACCGACATCGTCGGATTCCTGTCCTTTCGCGGAGTCAAGCTGGGCTTGATCCGCGATTTCGGTCTTTTTTCGGCCGTCGGCCTTTTTTTCGCCTTCCTGCTCGCGACCTCGATGCTTCCGGCCCTGGCCGCCACGATCGATTTCGGCCGAGCCCCGCATTCCAAATCCCATAACAAGCTCACCGGCTTCCTTGAAGCCGCGTCCGCTCGCGTCGTTCGTAACCCCGGCCGGACACTGGCCGTTTTCGCCGTCTTGATGGTCATCGGAATCTTCGGCATCACCCGCGTTTACCGGGAAGTCGGCTTTTCCGGCTTCTATTCTGAAAATTCCATGCCCCACAAGGCGATGGACGCGGCCAACGTTCACTTCAACGGCGCCTACCCGGCTTCGTTCTTTTTCGAGGCAGAGGATGTCCGCGATCCGGCCCGGCTGCGGCTCGTCCGGCGGGCGGAAAGCTACCTTTCGAGCCTCAAGGACGTGAACCAGCCCCTCGGCATCCCGGATATGATCGAGGAGCTCAACGATCAAATGAACGACCGGACCGCCCTTCCGGAAACGAAAGCCGCGGTCGAAAACCTTTGGCTCTTTTTGGAAGGACGGAGAGAGCTGACACAGTTGATAACACCCGACGGCCGGCAAACGATCGTCTATGCCAAAATCTCCGATCCCACAACCCGGTTTTGCGAAGACGTCTTCGACCGGGCCGAGGAATATTTTAAGAGCGAGACAGCCCGCCGCCCGGTTCGGGTAGATTTAAAATCTCTTTCCCCGGAGAAGGCGGCCGACGTCCGGGCGGAAGAAGCCGGCTTTCTGGCGCAGGAATTGTCCTGGGCGGCGCAGGAAGGCGGCGCTCCGGCCGTCGCGCCCGGGAAGATCAAAGAAGCCCTGGTTTCAGCTCTGGCCAAGCCCATTCCTGCGGACCGGTTGGGCCAGGCCGTCGCGGAAAAAATCCGGGCTTACTGTTTCGCCCCGTCGTTCCCGTTCGAAGCGGCTCCGGCGGAGCTCGAAACGATCGCCCGGAATCTTACCGCTCTCGCGGCCTCTTCGCCCGAGTTTGATATTCCCGAGGCGGAAGCGATCGCCGTTATCAAGAAGGTCCTGAAACCGGCCGTATTCGACGCGGGCGCGGCCGCCGACGCGGCGGCTTCGGCCGCCTACCTGGCCCGCGAAGCCCGGGAGACGATGCGGGAAACGCTCCTGCGCGGCGAGCTCGCGCCTTTGATCTCGATTGGGTCCGCGGCTTTCGAAAAACGGGTTTCTTCGATTCTCTTCGATCTTGCGGACGGCTTGGCCATTGTCCCGGCCGCCGCAGCCCCGGCGGGCTCCGAGCCCGTCGCCTTCATCCGGGCCGACCAGACGGGATACCCGGTCATGACGACGAAACTGGCGGATTCGCTGTTCCGGTCTCAGATCCAGTCGATTCTCCTGGCGATGATTATCACCCTGTTCCTGATGATCCTGATGCGGAAAAGCGTTGTCCTGGGATTGATCAGTATCCTGCCGATCACCTTCGCCACGGTTGTGATGTACGGGCTGCTGGGCTTCCTCCGCATCCCGCTCGATTACGCGACAATGCTCACCGGATCGATTTCGATCGGCGTGGGCGTCGACTACACGATTCATTTCCTCTATGTCGTCACCGAGGAGGTCCGGGCCGGATGCGAGATGCGGGAGGCGATTCGGCGGGCGTTCCTCGAGCGCGGCCGGGCGATGTTCTCCAATACGGCCGCGGTGACGGCGGGATTCTCGGCCCTGCTCCTGTCCTCGTTCGTCCTGCTCCGGAGCTTCGGGGGCATTATGGTCATGTCCATGCTGCTCTGTTTCATCGGGGCCATGACGCTTCTCCCCGCGGCGTTGCTGGTTTTCCGGCCGCGCATCCTCAAAGCCGGAAAACGAACCTAAAGGAGATTCGATATGAAACACCATTTCCTCTCGTTTATGGCGGCTGTGCTCTTGTTTGCACTTTCGGCCGCGCCGTCGCCTGCTCAAGATGCCGCGGCCATCCTGGCGGGCGTGGACGCCCGGACGGGCGGGAACCTGGCCCCCAAGGACATGCAGTCCAGCATGGTCATGACCATTTCCCAGGGGAGCACCGTCAAAGTCCGGGAGATCCGGGCCTGGACCCGGAACAATCAGGGCAAGGACGACGACCGGCTGATGAAATTCGTCTCGCCGGCCGATGTCCGCGACGTCGGGTTCCTGGTCCTGAGCGACGACACGATGTATATCTACCTGCCCGAGTTCAAGCGGACCCGCCGTATTGCGTCCTCCAACCGAAAAGATTCATTCATGAGCTCGGACTTTTCCTATGACGACCTGGGGACCGGCGATTTCGCCGTTTCGTATGACCCGGCCCTGAAGGAAGAGAACGCCTCGGCTTGGGTCCTTGAACTCAAGCGGAAGGCCGGCTCGGACAAGACCTATGCCCGCATCGTCATGACCGTGGACAAGCAGAAGGGGATGCCTGTCAAGTCCGAAATGTACGATGAGGCCGGCCGGCTCTGGAAGTCGGCCGAGCAGACATATACGTCGGTCGGGAATTACTCGGTCATGTCCCTGGTTAAGATGACCGACCACAAGAAGAATTCGACGACGACCCTGGAATTCAAGGACATGAAAGTCGATAAGGGCGTCGGGGACGACCTGTTCACTGAGCGCAATCTCGTCCGGAAAATCCAGGGCTGAAGGCGGGGAGGGGCGCCGTGAAAAAAATCGCTTCCTTTCTGTCTCTGCTTTTTTTAGCCTGGGGGATCTCCGCGGCCCAGGAGACGACCGCCGCGGCGAATAAGCCTGAAATCTCCGGCCGCGTCCGTCTGTTTTCCTCTCTCTATGCGGCCGACAATCCGGACGGCCTGTTCTTCACCCACGAAGCCGGACAATTCGCCTTCCGCCGGGCCGAAGTCCGGTTGAAGATCGCCGGCTCGGTCAACGACCGGGTGAGCTATGGCGTGCGGTTCGACGCCTTCTCCTATCCGGGAGATCTTCTCGACTCGGGCCAGTTTCCGGAATCCGCCTTCCTTGGTTCGCCCGCCTCTTCGGAGCATTTCGAGCTCGGGCTTTACGAGGGCTGGGTCAAGGTCGGCGACTTCCTCATTTCGGGGCTTGATCTGACCGCCGGCAAGCAGCGGATCTCCTGGGGGACGGCCGATAAAGTCGGCGTCGTCGACAACCTCAATCCAATCGATTTCGCCAACTTCCTGTCGTTCGATCCGGATTATTTCTTCGAGCGGCGGCCGCAGACGGGGATCAACCTTGAATACTATCCGGGCGGCGCGTGGAAGATCCAGCTGGTCGGGCTGCTTCAGCACCAGGTCTCGCCGCTCCCCTTCGGTTATGCCGCGTTGGCCGATAAGTTTTTTCCCATGGACGACATTGTTGTGGAGAAAGGCTGGGAGGATTCCGCGCTGAAAACCGCCTGGGGAATCCGGGTTGCGGCCCGGCCTCTCGGGATCGACCTCGGCCTGTCCTATTACCGGGGCAACCTGTCGCTGCCGTACTTGCGGTCGTTCGATTTGGGATTGGGACAGACCTCCCAGGGGACGTTTTATTATCCCCGGGCCGGGATCTGGGGTCTGGATTTGGCCGGAGAAGCCGGCGGCGTCGGGTTCTGGGCCGAAGCGGCATACGTTGTTCCCGAGGAGATCGACGGATTGATCGCTTTTCCGGTTTACGTCGACCGGAATATCGTGATGTACAAGCGATCCTTCCCTCTGTTCGAAAAGGGCTTCTGGAAATACGTCCTCGGAGCCGATTACAATTTCGGCGGCGGATTCTCTCTCAACATCCAATTCCTCCACGGATTCTTCGACGAAGTGGATTACGGCGAGGAAGCGGCCGAGACGTTCGGCTTCCGGACCGGGATGTTCTATGGCGAGCCGGGAAATTACGTCCTCGGCCGGCTGGAGTATAAGTTCGCCCGGGACACGGTCAAGCTGAAGTTCGGCGGATTGGTCGAAACCACCTCCAACGGCTCGGCCTTCGTCATCATGCCCGAAGCGGAATTTCGCATCGCCGATGCTTTCAACCTGGTTTGCGGGGCGTTCGCCGCTGTCTCCGGAGACAGGCAGATGACCAAGTTCGGCTCGTTCCGCGACGACGGCCAGATTTACGCGGGGTTCAGGCTGGATTTTTAAGCTTGAGGATCGGTGGGGGAGGGGCGACGACCTCCATCTCTTGCCCCGTGTCGGGGTGAGAAAAACGGATTTTCCAGGAATGCAGGTGATACCCGCTATCGCCGGGCAAAGCGGCCGCGCATTCGCCTTCGCCAATGGGCAGGGGCAGGCCGCCTGTCCCGTAAAGCGGGTCGCCGACCAGCGGGTGCCCGGCACAACTCAAATGGATCCGGATCTGATGGGGGCGCCCGGTGGGGATTGTGACCTCCAGGAGTGTCGCCCCTTCGCCGGTTCTTCGCTCGAGCACCCGGACAAGGCTCGTGGACGGCCGGCCCTTGGGATTGAAGGCATGGATGGTCGTCAGAGGGCGGTAAGGAACCGGCCCGATGGGCGCTTCTATGGTGAAAGCATCCTGAGAAACGATTCCCGATGCCAGAGCCAGATAGACTTTACGGATGCGCCGCTCGGCCATCGCCCGAGAAAGAATTCGGGCGCTTCGGCTATTCCGGGTGAAAAGGATGGCGCCGGACGTGCCGCGGCCAAGCCGGTGAAGCGGCGAACAATCGTTGCCGAAACGCTGACGGACCAGGTGAAGGAGCGTATGTTCTAGGAATGAGCCGCCCGGAAGAACCGGCAACCCCGAAGGCTTGGCAAAAACCAAAACGCTCGCGTCTTCATACAGAACCGCAAAGTCGGACGGAACGTCGGTCTCCTCCCACGGAGGCCGGGAATAAACAAGAAGATCTCCGGCTGAGAGAATGTCGTCGGCCCCCGCCGGCCGGCCATTGAGGGCAATCTTCCCCTCGAGAATTCGTTGCCGCCATTCGTCTTCGGTGAAGTGCGCGTAACGGACGGAATAGAAATCGGCGATCGAACACCCTGCGTCCGCCTGGAGGATGCGATCCGTGTAATCCAAGCCGTTGTTTGTCGTGTCTTTTTTTACGGTTGGCAAGGAATCCAAATTATCGACACGAAATGACAGACAAGAGAATTGCGGGATTTTTCATTTCTCAGGTCGAAAAGACCATGATCGAAGCCATTTTAATGAAATCTTCACATTCTTCTCGGATGAATTGTCGAATGATGAGCTCTTTCGTTGCCTCGGAAAGATGAAATAAACCGAGCTCGCCCGGGCAAGCGAGTAATTCAGGTAGGCTGAACGAATTTTCAAATTGCCATCCGTAGCAATGATCCTGGTACTGGCCGGGAGAGAGATGATCGCCTTTCAGCGAAAACCATTTGGACTCAGAGTCGATCAATTCGACTTTTACCAATTTTGCCATGCCGACTAATCCGCCGTATTCGAATTCTTCGGACCGTAGATTCAGGAGTTCCATGGCTTCCTCGTCCGGCTTCTTTCCCGTATGAATCCAAAGCCAACCGGCGTAGTTCGAACTCCAGCTTCTCAGTTCAAGGCTTTTCATCCCGGACACGAGATAGGAAGCCCAAGGTTGGCGGACAGATAAGACGGGAAGAGCTATCAACCGGCGAAAAGCCTCGATCATCGAGACTATTCTAACCGTTGCAAGGTCGCCCTGGCAAACCTCAGGATAACGCCTGCCATTTTTCGAGGGGCGTCTTCGTCCCGGATCTGCCGGCCGTCCGCCGCAGGGGCTCCCGCGTTTCCTCCGGTGATATCGATGGCATCAATGACGGCAAGCTCATTGGCCAGGAGATAAGGAAGTCCTCCTTGAACGACTTTTTGGCAGTAGAGTCGGATATCTTTCAGCCGTGATAATTCCGTGCTGTCCCATTGTCGCCATTTCCGGAGCGGGATGGGGCCCCGATATCGGCCGAACTCGCCTGACGGAGGGAGGTTGGCTTCACTGAAGGCCAACTGTCTGAATAAGCAGGGGACGCAATGTCCGCAGTTACGGACACCTTGGTTCCCGCTTCGCCAGCATGAAACCGTCCGGTTGAGCGAGTCGGCCAAGCCAAGCCTGATGGCTTTTGTCAGAACCTCTCCTTTTGTCATAAACTGAAAGGGATTGCGGATGGCCAAACGAGGCATGGCGAGAGCTTGTCGGAGGAAATTTTCCATAGCCCTCAAAAAATGAGGTTCCGCGGGTCGAGTGGTATATGGAGAATCATCGATCGGCGCGAATACGATAGCGGCGCCGATGAGTCCGTTCTCACACATGAAGATATCGTTGGCCTCCAGTCCTCGGGCGATGATTGCCGCCTGGGAAAAAAAGAAAGCCGATCGCAAACGTTGGAGAAAATCGCGTGGTTTCCAGTAGAGGCCATGCCCCTGTTCTCTCGCTCGAGCCGTATTTGGCCGAGGTCGTAATTGAACGAGGTGTCGCGGATCGAGATTTTTAAATTTTATAATGAGATCGTTGAAAAGCCTTTTTTGTAATCCGGAGACCGGGCCGACCGCGTGGCTGACGAAAAGCGGGTGCCGTCCCTGTTTCAATAAATGGGCCGCCCCGGCAAAGGAATCGGCTCCTCCGGAGAAGAGGCAGATGCAATCCGGTTTTCGGCATCTTTCGAACCTGAGCTCGGCCGAAATGTTCCTCGCCGCGACCGCAACAGGCTCGGGATCCAAGGGCAGCGGATAAAAATCCAAAACGTCGTTGCTGAGTGTTTTAACGACCGTAGACAAGGGTGTGGCCAATCGCTTCCAGCGGGTTGGGTTGGAGACTTGAACTGCTAATGAGATGCGGCGCCGTGCCCTGAACATCCCTTGATCCCTGATGTAACGATCGGCGGCGCGTAGGGCGCACATCACATTGAGGAGATCGAACGCGCGAGTATCCCACCGAGGACCGAGGAAACGCGAAAATCCATCCGCCCATGTATTAAAATCTGAGTTCCGGCCAGGCCCGAGCAGAACAGTCAAGACCTGTTTGGTTTGCCGAACGGTCCCCGGGACAGTTCCGCGTCCCACTTTTCCGAAAATCAGAACCTCTTCCGTCATGGAACACGCAACAGTTCTTGCAAATATGCGGCCAGGGTTTTAGGGAGCGAGCCTTTCGTCCATTCAGAGGCATTGTGGTGGGCTTTCATGAATACATCATGTTGCCTGTCGAAGCCCCGCTCACTCATAACGGCGAATGCATGGAGCGTTTTCCCCTCTCCCACGGCGCTCTGGATGAGCCTATGACCGTATTCGCGTAGTATCAAATCGGGGGAAAGGACAAGAGCCTTGTCGGGCTGACGATTGATGACCTCAACCAGATCTCCCACCTTGAACTTCGTTGGATCCTTTTTGCCTAAAAGATCCTCTGCCCATCTATTTGATCCAACCTGGAAAGCACGGTTGGCCGGACCGAAGAAGTCTGTCGGTTGTTCCACCGCGGCTTTTTCCCGGATTTTACGTTGAAGCCATCCGAAAGCCGTCTCTGCCTTAACCCCGAAGATTTTAGTGACGCCATCGATTTGAGAGTTATTCGCCGACTGGATGAAAAAGGCCAGCCCTTTGAGCAACTCGACCAGCTCGGAATTGATCCATGCTTCGGTCAGGAGCCCCACAGTGAAGAGCGGCTTCCAGACATTTTCGGTGACGAAATGGATCTTGGCGGCGTCGTTTGTCTTCCCCGGGACGATCCGGCCGCCCGACCTGGGCACATCATCGTATCCGCGAACCAGAACGGTCTTGATCCCCCGACGGATTTTCTGTCCGGTGGGCCCGAAACTAACCCGTCCGCTTGTGTCGCTCATGTTTCCTCCTTATCCATCATCTCCGCATAACGTTCCAGATCGTTCGGATTCATCTCGGCGGCCTTGGCGGTATCCTCCCCTTCCATTCCCGCCTGGGTTGCGACAATGGCTCGGGCCTGATCGATCATGCCTTGGGCGAGCGCAAGCCGAATGATGAGAGCGGAAATTCGGCGCCGCGCGCTTCGATCAGCCCTTCCCTCGTCGGCGCGAGGGATATTTTCTACCAGGCTCCAGCACTCTTTGGCGAGTAAATGCGCTTTGGCCGTATCTTCCGCCTTAAGACAGCCCTCGGCTAGATATCGAAGAACGTCACGTCGCTCTCGACGGCTCCACGCCTGATTTTCCCATGGCCTGAGACGGTCCGCATATTCCGAAAGAAATGGCGCCGCTTCGGCAAACGCCATGATCCCGGCCTCGACCTGCGATTGGCGCCAATGAATGCCCGCATGCCAATTGTCGGGTTCGAGGATCTTTCCGGCTCGCTGGAACGCCTGTTGATACCATCCAGCGCGCATGGCCGGTTTCGCCTCTAATCTGCCCAGCTCGTAAAGATGTCGGACGGCATCGTACTGCATGTCCCGAGCGACCAATTCCAACACGTTTTCCTGGAGGATCTTCTTGCTGCTCTCGATTTCCTCGGATGAGAGGAGATTGTTGTATCGCTTGATCTCGATCTGCTCACTGATGGCCCGGAAGCGGAGAGGATCATTCAATTCCTTGTACATTTTTTGCGACTGTTCGAGCAGGTCGATTGCCTCCTCGAGCTTTGCCTCGCGTCCATAGCCGAGGGCGTTCCCAAGGGAGTGCCATAGACTAGCGATCTGGGTTTTGATCCATCGAGGATCACTTCCGGCATTTTCAAGTTCTTGAGCGATTTTTAGTGCCTCCCGCAATTTTGCAATACACCGGCCGCCCCATCCGCCGGTTCCACGGTCTTTTTCCAGACGGCTCCATAAAAAGAGCGCGATCATTTGAATTTGATCGATTTCCTTTCCGGCAGTGGCCTGATCGAGCAGCAGTTCGGCGACCTCATATTCGGCAGTCTGAATAAGACAGCCGGCGTAATAGATATCGGAAAGGCGATCATTGTCCCGGCCGAGATCTTGAGCTGCATCACGGTAATTCTCCCAGACAAGCCGGGCGAGCGATGCTTCTCCCAGGTTCGAATACCGGTCATGAAGGACTTTGGCTATATCCTGGGCGGCATCCAGCTTTCCGATGTCTCGTTCCTTCGCGGCGATGGCTAGAGCTTGACGGAAAGCTTCAGCATACCAGCGGGTGACGGCCTGGAATGCGGCCTCGTCCTGAGACTTATCTCCGGCTTCGGCCATGTCAAGGAAACCGTTGAAAACCGACTCGCGAAGATCGACGCGTTCGGATGCGAGGCTGGCCAAGTACGCCCGTAGGCCTTCAGGCAGGCGGAAGGTGCCGTCGCCGACTTTTATCAAGAGGTGATCTTCGTCGGCCAACGCCTCGGCAATTTTAGAGAGTCGATGATTTTCCAGAATCTCAAGAGGGAGGGGCTCCCGACATAACGCTGCCAACTCAAGGATATCCTTTTCATCCCGCGAGAGATTGCGAATCCGGCTTTCAATGAACGTTTTAGCCAAGTCATCGGAGGGGACATTCGGAAGGGATCGACGCCTTACGTATCCGGAGACGAAATAGGGGAAGCCGTTACTGAAAAGCATCAATCGATCGACATCCTCCGGTGCATGGGGAAGTCCGAACGCGGCCAATGCCGCTCCGATCTCATCCCGGCTCATCCGGTCGAGGCTCAGCCGGCTCACGGGCCAGGCTGGATCAAGCGGTGGATCTTCAGCGACGAGGACCAGACAGCCGGCGTTTGTTATCACCCGGCAGGCATAGTCGGCCATTACTGCCGCCAGAGCTGAATCCAGATGATCGATTATTAGATGGTAACGATGTCCGGCACGTTGCTCGTCTTCGAACCAAGTCGCAAGGATGGAAAGGGGATGGATTTGACCCTGCGGGTCCAAGCCTTTCCTTGTGGACAAGTCGGCCGCCAAAGACTCTGTTAGAGGTCGATACTGTTGGGCGAATGAACAAAGGAGTTCCCCGATTCGACCGTTGGCCTCAACGCCGCCGGAAAAAAGGCTGGCGTCAAAGTATAGCGGACGTTCTCCGGCCCGAAATCGCTCATCCGTGAGCCGTTCGCGAACCGCTTTCCGTAAGCTTGTCGATTTCCCGCTTTGGTTCACTCCCTGGATGACCGTGACCCGGGTCCTCGGGGCATCGTTTTCGAAGAGAGCCCCCAATTTCAGGTCGAAGCTTCGGTCCAATAGAGGATCGATGCTCTCGATTTTGAATTGAAGTTCCTTAAGAAGAAAGCGGAACAGACGTCCGGTCGGATCGACAGAGATGACATGATCTTGCCTAGTTCGCTGGATCAGGACGGGAATAAAGGGAGTGAAAGAGGTCGGCAGGGAAAGGCGTTGAAGCGCGTTACGGCTGTGTTTGAGAGCTGCGCTCAGCCCGATCCCGGAGGCTAAACGGGGAAAAAACTCCCGGGCAAAGGCCATGGCAGCGCTCGTCGGGACTTCGGTCTGCATCGCCAGTACAGCATCAATTGACCGTCCGCATGCCAGGGCGATGCCGAGGTAAGGATTCATCTCCCAACCGAGGGTGGTCGAGCATGAGTTGAGAAAGAGCAGCCTAGGCGGTCCGATTTCCTGAAGCAACCGAATAAAATCCACCGCTCTTTCGGGAAAAGGCCGTCCCTGTGGTCCGATTCGCAGGGCGACTAAGCCCGTCGGAAGAGGTTCGGCGTGACCGATATGGTAAACGATGTCGGGATGAACCAAGGATAGCTTCTCTCGTATCGTTTCATGATCGGTAAATTCCTCCGGGCCGATAACCTTGAATTCGATCGGCCTGTTATCGAAAAACTCCTTAATCCAATTCAGATGTTTCATTCTCTCGGGGATGTTACGGTCGGGATCGGCCCACAGGATCGCGATTTTCAACTGATCCGCCGTGCCGGCGGGATATTGGACGTCAACCTCGGATTGGAAGCATCGAACGACCGTAAGGCGCTCGGTCGTTCCCCAATCTTCCCCGGGAAGTTCCAAAATCTCCCAGGGCATCATCATCAGCTCAGGCTCCAGATCCGCCTCGGCGGTCATGAGCACGCGAAGCAGGCCTTCGGCGGGGTAAGCGGCGCGGAGCGCGGAAAGAAGGGGTTTACCGCAACATTCCTTCAGCCATTTCGAAAGAAGCTGTGGATTAGACTCTCCTTGCGCATATCCGCTCTCTACGCTCCAGAGACCATCCGGCGGTTCCGTGAGTATTCCTTTGCGGACGCGGACTAGATCCGAAGGCTCGACGAACCGGAGAGTTTTTTTCTTACCCGGAAAGATGCGGGAATTCGAGAGCCGAAGAACCGTATCTTTCGACATTGCGAACGCTTGCGTTGCCCCCCTTTTGTAAAATATAATACTACAAACGGGGAAATTCAAGGAAAAAGGAGGACAGTAAAATGAGTCGTCGAATTGACACTGGGGGAGACGGCAAGCTTGGTCCAGCACAGAAGTCTGAAGAGTATCTGGGACGGCTGGCGAAATATATTCCAGCCGAAATCGTCGGACTCTTCATCGCGGTATCGGGAATGGTTCCGGAAGGTTCGCCCAGTCGGCAGAACGCTCTCTGGATTATCTTTATCGGAAGTTTCATCCTCGTCCCGGTTTATTTATTTTTTGCAACACGGGATCCCGATAAAGGCCCTCTATGGCTTCAGATTTTATTGGCCTCCATCGCCTTCCCTATATGGGTTTTCGCACTTGGGGGACCGTTCGCCGGATTGCCTTGGTATGAAGGCTGGATCTCTTCCATCGTTCTAGTTTTTGTGACCGTGATCTTTGGAATCGTGAAGCCGAAAAAAGGGTCCTGACGCCCATCGGCCCGATCTTTCCGTTTCCCACGAGCGAGGCGAAATACCTTAGTGCTGAGCTCGGCGCCGGCAGTGTTCTGGACTCAAGGGAGCCGTTGATCATTTAATTAAAGGGTTATTATTTATCCTGGACCGAACGATCCTCCGTCGTTCTTTATTCTTATTTCATCTGAATAAAAGCGCGAATTAAGTCTCATTGGTGATAATTCGTGCATGGGATAACCTGACGATGGTTTATCTGATAGAATAGGCGTCGCTTTATGGACCGTCATTTCGTTTCCGCAAGGAGATCGACGATGAAGCGCTCCGCCCTCGCCCCCGCTCTCTTCCTCCTCGTTTTCGCTCTCACTCTCAGCGCCCAGACCAAGCTCCCGCCCAAGCCCGTCGATTATGGGCAGTGGGAATCACTTGCTTCCGTCGGAGCCAATGGCGGGTTTTCTCCGGACGGCCGCTGGCTTGTTTATGGAATCAACCGCAGCAACCGGAACAACGAGATTCGTCTGGTCAAGCCGGCCGACGGAACGGTGAAGACCGTCGCCTTCGGAACCCAGCCGGTTTTTTCGAGCGATTCGAAATGGCTGGCTTGCTCCGTCGGGATGTCCGAGGCCGACTCGAAGAAGCTTCGGGACGACAAGAAGCCCGTGCAGAACAAGCTTGCCCTGGTCGATCTGGCCAAAGCGGAGAGCACGACGATCGACGGAGTCGAGTCATTCGGCTTGAGCCCAGACGGTGCCTATCTGGCGATGAAGCGATATGCCCCCGCTTCGGCCGGCGCCCCTCCGGCGGCCGGACGGCCAGGCGGTTCGGAAAGCGCGGCCGCGGCGCCCGGCACGACGCTGATCGTCCGGCGGCTGGCCACGGGAATCGATACGGCCTTCGGCAACGTCGCCGAATACGCCTGGCAAGCCGGCGACAAAGGCCGGTATCTGGCCTTCATTCTCAGCGTTGAAGGGAAAACCGGAAACGGCGTCCATCTCTACGATCCCGCCTCCGGCGCTCTTCGTGTACTGGATTCATCCTCCTCGACATACTCCGGCCTGGCCTGGCGTAAAGACGCTCCCGATCTGGCCGTTTTCCGGGCTAAGACAAACGAAAAGAAAGACGGCCCGACCCAGGTGCTTCTGGCTTGGACCGGAATCGGCGGAAAAGAAAAGGCCTCAATCTATGACCCCACCGCCGATGCTTCTTTCCCGGCGGACCGCCGGATCGTCGATTTCCAGCGGCTCTCATGGTCCAAACAGGGCGACGTCCTCTTCCTGGGAATCGCCTCGTGGGAGAATCAGATCGCGCCGGCGGGGGAGAAGGGGCCCGGCGGGCCGCCTCGATCCGGGTCGACCGATGTCTCGACCGTCGAAATCTGGCACGCCAAAGACGTCTTCGTCATGCCCTTCCAGAAAATCCAGGCCGAGTCTTTCCGGCGCCGCAACATGCTGGCCGCTCATCACCTCGGCTCCGGTAAATTGGTCGCCCTCGGCCGTGATCCGGTCAACGAAAGCCTCACCCCCATTCCGGGCGGAAAAACCGCCTATGCGGCCGAATGGTCCAAGTACGCCTTCAACCGGACGATCGGCCGGCCCGATGCCGACCTTTACCTGGTGGACGTCCTCACGGGGGACAGAAAAAAAGTCCGAGAGGCCCTTGACGACTCCGATGTTCAGGCCAGCCCCGGAGGCAAGTACCTGCTTTTCATCCAGGAAAATCACTACTGGACGGTTGATACGGCCACGGGCAAAGTCGTCAATATCACCGCCTCGATCCCGACGTCGTTCATCAACCTGGAATCCGACCAGACCAGCCCCGACAAGCCCGCTTTCGGCACGGCCGGTTGGGCAAAAGACGACGCGGCCGTCCTTCTCTATGACAAGTACGACCTTTGGCTGGTAGCACCGGACGGCTCGGGGGGGAAGAAGTTGACGGACGGCGCCTCGGAACAGGTTCGCCACCGCCTCTTCCGTCTGGATTCCGCCGGAGGCGGGCGCCGGGGTTACGGCCGTCCGGCGGAGCCCCCTGAAGCGCTTGATCTTTCCAAGCCGCTCTACCTGAGTCTTTACGGTGAATGGACCAAGAAATCGGGATACGCCCGGCTTGCGCCCGGCGGCGGAATCGAACGGCTGATCTTCGTCGACCGCACTGTGGGGGGCCTGGAGAAGGCCAAGAACGCCGAAGTTTACGCCTACACCCTCCAGGATTACGACCTCTCTCCCAATGTCTTCGTCGCCGGCCCCGACTTGAAAGACGCGAAGAAGATCACCGATACCAACGCCTTCCAGGAAAAATTCGCCTGGGGCAAAAGCGAGCTGATCGAATACACCACGGACAAGGGCCGCCGCCTCCAGGGAGCTTTAATCTATCCCGCCGGCTACGAACCGGTGAAAAAATACCCGATGATCGTCTACACCTACGAGCTCGTTTCCCAAGGCCTCCATAATTACGTCGTCCCCTCGGAACGGAGCTACTACAACCTGGCCGTGTTCTCGTCCAACGGGTATTTCGTCCTTCTGCCGGACATCGTCTTCCGGGAGCGCCAGCCCGGCTGGTCCGTCGTCGAATGCGTCCTGGCCGGGGTGAAAAAAGCCTTGGAAAGGGATGCGATCGACCCGAAGAAGGTCGGCATCGTCGGCCACTCGATGGGCGGCTTCAACTCTGCTTTCGTCGCGACCCGTGTCGACGGGGTTTTCGCCGCGGCCGTGGCCGGCGCGCCGATCATCGACATGGTCAGCTACTACAGCGACCATCACTGGGGCGAAGGGATCGCCGAGACCGACCACATCGAGACCGGCCAGGAACGGATGGTCGTTCCGCTTTATGAAGACCTCCAGGCCTATATCGACAATTCTCCTTATTACGGAACACACCGGATGACCGTCCCGCTTCTCTTGGAAGCCGGAGACCAGGACGGAATCGTGGCCTGGCATCAGAGCATCGAGCTTTACAACGTTGCCCGGCGGGCGGGGAAGAACGTTGTGATGCTGACATACATGGGCGAGGATCACG